>Ga0185307_1000763_pt1 | contig 19292 bp, 15 predicted proteins | sample LHCtaG_FD_128010 | JGI IMG/M metagenome (GOLD analysis project Ga0185307, IMG submission 128010) | Hot spring microbial communities from Little Hot Creek, USA to study Microbial Dark Matter (Phase II) - LHC4sed_matched (SPADES... | ecosystem: Environmental > Aquatic > Thermal springs > Hot... | reverse complement strand
TAGAATACACTTTTATGTCTCAGTCGCATTCTTCGTCTTGATCGTGCTATCTCTACTAGCTTTAGGCATACACTTTCTGCTCAAATCATCTAAGCTCTCTGGTTTGTTGACACTCATTGGGGCTCTCGTGGCTGCGTTGATATGGCTCCTACCTTGGCGTGGAGTAGCTATACCTGAAGCGATCTCTTCACTCGTACTCTCAGCCAGAGTTATAACGTTAGCGGTTGAGATGTTGGGTAGGCGACTTCCCTAGACTATGTCGCCATTGATCTTTTTAGCAAGCTTACCTTTCAGCTTTATATTCAGACTAAAATCCTCTGGTTTCACAACATCGGTCGTAATTCTCCTTACGACCAACCCGCACCTGTTATCTGGCAGCAGCTTGTTTCTTATGCATAAAGCGTAGGAGCACGATGGGCCGGCGCAGAGATCATTTAACCAACTGCACCAGATTGTTTGTCCCCGTATCAGCATCACTCTTTTGCCGCATTTAAAGGATATGCATTTGGGCCAACACTTTCCGTCTTTGTCAGGGCCCTCGTGAGGCAATCCTTAACAACCCTTCTACACCTTACCCTTTCCACTAACAGTCATATATCTTTTAAGGCCAGAGCCCACACATCTTTAGCTTCCACTATTCTCCACTACTGACCATAAACACATCTGCCCGCAGGTTGATGCGGCTTAACCGATCTCACTATATACCATTTTAAAGACTCTTGTGTCTTCTTTAGCCTTCTGAAGAACATCTTGCTAAGTTTGATGAGGCATTAGAGTTAAGTCGAAAGTTCACTACTTGCATGTACTTTTCTCTTACACGTTATGGGTAAGTCTTTTGAGATTTCTAGATTGGAAATCGAAATATTGAGGGTTTTAAGTGAGTCAGCCGAGCTTGTCGGCTCAAGGTTAATTCAGCGGGAATTGGGAAAGACAGGTTTTTTAAATGAGAGAATTGTTAGATACCAACTTCAATCATTGAAGTTAAAAGGCTTGGTTGTTGGACACGAACGAAGTGGAAGAACTATAACTAGTCAAGGGTTGGCGGAACTAAGCAGAGCTTCGGTTTCTCAGAGAGTTGGCTTTATTAACATGTTTCTTTTTCTTATCGATAACTTTCTTACTGATTCAGGAAGAATGGTTGCAAATGTTTCTATCATGATAAATCCTTTATGATAAAATGTTTAAGATTGTGGAGAGGTTGCATGCTGCTTTATTGCTTTAAGCTCATTACATCAAAGTTTTAGATGAAAACGAGGTGTATCAAATATTATGGTTCCAAAAGGGAGGGTTGCTCTTTTACAGTTTGTGATTTAGCTGTGGGTGGTGTACTTATTCGTTTTGTTTTTTCGTTGTTTTTAAATACGGTAGGCTAGTTGTTGTATGATATCATATAAGGGGATAACAATATCTCCTCTTGAACTTTTCATGAGAAGCGGTCCTGACTTCTGTCTCGAAAGTTGTTAAAGTCAGATAAGGAGTTGTGCTTGTAGGAATGAGAGATTGCCGCTGAGTCTAAGGATAGGACATACAAAATCGTATCAACTTTAAATGAGAGAAAATAGAGAGGGGTTTTGGCTTTAAGTATGCCAAACGAGCCTGTGCTCAGTGTACCACTATCCATGGATAGGTTTGGGTTATGTATGATTGGCGGTCTTGCTCTAGCAGCAGCTATCTTAGGTGAAGGGGGGCATTGAAACTTTTGCTTCATGTTGTTTTAGTTCCACACAAGGAGATGAAAAGAATAGGTTAGGCTGAAGGCTTTGTATATTCGCCTTGCCCCGCTTACGAGAGTATGTATTCCAGAATGCCGTCTGAGGCTTCCTCCACTAATGGTATACCAGTAACCTTTGATGCTCTCTCGGATAAAGCCACCAAATCGCTTCTATCCAACAAACTAAGTTTCCATTTCCTTGCTCCAGCCATAAGTTGCTGAAGACCGACCTTTATTTTATCGAGATAAGTGTAGAGTCCAACAGCACCCCACGGCAACTCATTAAATCTTGCGCCCAACTTGCTTCGCAGCTCTGGAACGCTTATAAAGAATTTCTCAGGCGAGTCTCCAAAGCGCTCTACGAAGTCTGCAGGTAACCGCCCTATCTTAGCCAATTCGGCAAAATAAGATGCTTTCATAACGGCGGTTAACGGTGCCCTACCCATCAGTATTGCCTTCACATACGGTCCAGAACCAAAGTTGCTCATAGCGATGGCTTTGAATATCTGGGTCTCATCTATGAAACCCCCCGCCATGACTATATCGGGAACATGCTTCCCTTTCTTCTTGAGTATTTCTACACACTTTAAGACTTGTGCCTCCAAGTAAACTGTTGGCGTACCCATCTCATTCATCTGAGGAACCGGGCTCATGCCAGTGCCTCCGCCAGCTCCATCAAAGACCACATAGTCAACTTTAGCCTCAGAAGCTACCTTCATAGTGAACGCAACTGCTTCAGGATTGTAAGCTCCGGTTTTCAAGCTCACCTTCTTAGCACCTTGCTGCCTTAGCCACTCGACGTCCTCTACAAAGCCTCTTTCAGTAGGCATGCCCACGCGGCTATGCCTTTCAAATGTTCTGAAGACACCCTGTTTGAAGGCCTCTTGAACTTCACGATCTTCTGGATCAGGTATGACTATGTAACCTCTTTTCTTTAGCAGGATGGCCTTTTGTAGATCGCTAATTCTAACTTCTCCACCGATAGCCTTTGCTCCTTGACCCCACTTTCTCTCGATGATGTTTACCTCAAGCTTTGAAATCGCGTAGATATCAACACCAAGCCTCTGGTCCTCCACGTTCGTTTGCACGGCGACATCTCCGTATTTCCCATCCCAGAACCTTCTGAAAGCATCGACTCTTCTCTTAAGTTCGGGTGAGGAGACAACCTTCCCACCCTCGATAGTAGCCTCTAAATCCATTCCGCAAACGTTTTCTCCGATGGTCACTATTATACCCGCTAGGGCTCCGCCCATCGCTAATCCATCCCAGTTTACTCTAGCAACATCCGTTGAACCATAGGCTCCTATTATAATAGGAATCTTCAGAGGTATCCCTGCAACCCTCGTTTCAACATCTACGTTTGGAAAGATCGCCACATCAGAATTTTCCTCTATTCCATAAGCACCCAAAAGTCTTGATTGTATGTTAAAGTGGGACCAGTCCAAGCCGTAGTCTTTTAAACCTCCAGCCGTGCTCTTTCCAAACCTGCTAGGGTCAGGATATAGAGCTTCCCTACCTCTAAATGCCGACAACGAAACCTCACAGAGAGTTGGGCATTCGTAGATGCATAGTGGGCATAAGCCGCTAACTGGACAGACATCTTCAACCCTTGTTCTGGTTCTCGTAATAGACATAGAATTCAAATATGAAGAGTTTTTTTGAACAGGGAAGGACATATATTGCTTACCTCCTTATTGTTGATACTCTTCGGCAAATGCTTGCCGACGACTATACTTAAATATTTCGCAATGATGCTAGAGTTAAAGGCCTAGTCTAACCTTCAGACTTCTCGAGATTTGAACTTTTGTTTAGGCTTTGCCGATCTTTAAACAAAACCTTTAAGAAAATTCTACTCAAAAGGTGTAGGCGATAATGTTCCTAACAGTAATTCTATGATGTGTGGTGAGGATATGTCGAAGAGAGTCGCTAGTGTAATTGGGTATCTTATGATTATGATAGTGTTATTTGTGTTTTGTTGTCTACTATTCTTTGGGCTCAGTTTTAAGCGAGTAGTCTCGCTCACGATATTTATCAGTTTCATTGCGGGCTCACTATTTTACTGGCCCTTCCGCAACGCGTTTGCATTAGCCGAAGTAACGCTCCTTCTAATATTCCAAGTGTTAGACATACCGCATTTGATAGAGTTTGCTCAGCTAGACCACCCTCTTCTTAATTGAGATGATGACCATGATAGGATATCTGGAGGAGAAAGGCTTCTTCGAATAGCTTGTAGACGCTTCGACGAAGCCCTTCTATAATAGGCCGGTAGCCTTAGTAGGCGTAATCTTGATGTCAGGCGCGATCATGGCTGTATATCTCCTAGTCAACCTCTCTTTCTCTCCACGCGACATCCCTTCGGGTTGCAGACGACACCGCCTTTCGCCCACCGAACGGTATATCAACTACACCGCATTTCCAAGTCATCCAGAAAGCTAACGCCTTAACCTCATCTAACGAAACTTCGTGGTGATATCTTATGCCACCCTTATATGGTCCTCTCACATCATTATGCTGAACCCTGTAGCCCATAAACGTTCTCACTTCACCACTGTCCATACGCACAGGCACAGCAACTGTAACAATTCTCTTCGGCTCTTTGAGCATCTGTTATATGTCAGGATCCATCTTTAAAGATCCGCAGCTATCTCCAACTGCTCTAATGCCGATTGGAAAGGATTAGGTTTCGTTGCCAACGCGCTACTCCTTCCTCTCTACCCCTTACACTGATTATGAGAGAGGTAACTTCTTTATGCGTGATATACTAAATCTTTAGATCCTCTTTTAACCCTAACCTCTCTAAGGTTTCAGGCAAGGGTATGCTTGTCTCTGGATTCCATCCTCTGAGTATATAGTATTTTGTAAGTGCTTTTTCAAATTCCTCCTTTATAACAAACTTTCCATCAGAGACTCCTCCTTTTAAAGGTTCGGTAAATATTCTCGCTGGCAAATAGTCGTCTTTCCTAGAAAAGCCTTCCCTTACGTTGAACATTTTAGATAAGTTCCATATCCTCTCACCAATCAGCTTAAGATCCTCCTCGGTGTAATTTTTGCCCAAGGCTGGGTTAAATAACTCAACTAACTCCTTGTAATCTAAGGCCCAGAAGTCACAGATCGTAGCTGACCATTTAATACTATTCAAATCTTGCAGCCTCTTCACACCTTCTGGCTTTCCATTAAAGCTGAACTGGTCCTTCTTAACAAATGCGTCTTCTGCAACCATCCAAGCCCTCAGGTGACAACCTCCTCTGTCTGCAGTGGCGTAAGCTAGCGCCATTCCCCAGCTTCCTCTAGCCTCATACCCAGGCAATTCTAGTCCTTTAACTTCCATTGCGAACTTCTCAGCACCATTCCCTATCGTCTCAGCAGCTCTTTTGACGCCTTCGCTAAGCACCCTACCAATTCCCTCTCTTTTACCTATCATTTCAGTTAACTTCATTAGAGCATCGGTGTTACCCCAATCTAATTCTAGACCACCAATTTTATCCTTTGTAAGTATGCCCTCCTTATAGAGCCTTATTGTAAAACCTAGGATGCTACCTAGTGAAATCGTATCTAACCCGTACTTATCTGCTAGATGATTTATTTCCGCTATACCAGTTAAGTTCCCTATTCCGGTATTCGAACCTACTAGGGCAAGAGTTTCATATTCAGGAGCTTTCAATATCTTATCATTGACCTTTATCTTCCTTTTGCAGACGAGTGGACAGGAATAGCAAGCATATCTTTTAGCTAGCCGCTCCTTTACTCTTTCAGTGTTTATGTTTTCCGCATATTCAAATACACCTTGGGTATAATCTTTTGTAACGAGGACCCCTGACATATTTGCGATATCTACAATGACGGGGGTGCCATCAGTTGCTGCCCACATATTCGCATCGGTCTTTACACTTTTTGTGATAAGTTCCGTTACATTTTGTTTGAATTTATCCGGATCGTAAAGATTGATAGTGCCTTTGTAACCTTCTATCGCTATTGCCTTCAAGTTTTTGGAACCCATAACAGCTCCAGCCCCACCTCTTCCATGAAGCCAGTCTCCATCGCCTACTACTGCTGCTATCCTAGCTAATTTTTCTCCAGCCGGCCCTATTGCGAGTACTGATGCATCCTCATCCCTCAATTCTTCCCTTATTGCTACTGTAACATCGTGAGTGAACATCCCCCAGTATTTGGTACCATCTTTAAATTCTACCCCCTTATCAGTTATGTACAGCCACGTCGGCTGCTGAGCCCTTCCTTGAATTATCATAAGATCCCAACCAGCAAATTTCATTTTAACACCAAAGTGGCTTCCACAATAGCTATCTAGTATAGTTCCGGTTAGAGGAGACTTTGTAATCAAAGGGTATCTCCCAGAGAGAGGAGCTATCGTACCAGTTAATGGTCCCGTAGCGATAATTATTTTGTTTTCAGGGGAGAGCGCATCGATCTTTGGAGGGAGTTCCTCATAAAGATACCTTATACCTAACCCCCTCCCTCCGATATACTTCTCAACCCAGTCAGTTCTTAAATCTTCAGCCTTCCACTTCATGCTTGTAAGATCTACTCTGAGAACTTTACCGTTAAACCCGAACATACTTACTCGTCTGTGTACCTTTTATTAAAAGTTAACGCTCAATCAAAATGAAGCAAAGCCATCATAGACTATCTTTTTAAGTGAGGGTCCTGTTGTTCATCATATTGCTATCTTCTTAAAGACCTTCAGCTCTGGCATAATAGATAGCACTTAACGATGAGCTCCTTTTAATCTATATTCTCGCCGCAATCATCTTAATACCCACAACACAATAATCTGTTCCAGAAACATCAACAATTACTTAAGGCGGGCTTCACAGCTTCACCGGAGCACCAACCCGAGTTCACTTGAGTAGCCACCCCAAAAATGCTCAAGCAAAGATCTTGCCCCGTCATAGCACTCTGTCAACTTCTCCTTTTACACCACCTACTATTAGCAGTGAGAATTGGGCTTTTTTTTAGGTTTATTGCGCTCTTCTTAGCCTGTAAAATACTCTTACCCTTCCTTCGTGGCACCCTAAAGCTTTTATCAACGGATGTGTGAAGTGCTTAATACTGGGTGAAGGTTGCCTAGATGAGTAGTTGTTACTTAAGGGCTTCAAATGTATGAATTAAAATCAGTTTCACGCCAAACCGAAGATCTAGGAGGTGGAGTCGATTACCTCACTTAGTATCACCGCTACATCTTTGACTTCTATATCTTCTGCTTGCGCTTCAGCCTTTAACATCATATTGCAGAATGGACATGCGACAGCTATCGTCTTAACCCCGGTATTCTTTGCTTCGTTTAACCTCACCTTGCTGATTCTCTCCCCAATCTTTATGTTAAAGAAGGCTCCGCCACCTCCACCACCACAACAGAAAGTTGTTTCTCTATTTCTCTTCATTTCGATAAGCTCTATACCAGCTTTTTGAAGAAGAAAGCGCGGCTCCTTTATTATTGAATTCCACCTAGCTAAATAGCAAGGATCATGATACGTCACCTCCACATTCTCTGCTGGTTTCACCTTTAACTTCCCTTCTTTGATAAGTGTTGTAAAGAACTCGAGATAATGCTTTACATTAAATCTATAACCAAGTTGTGAATACTCATACTTAAAGGCATTGTAACCATGCGGACATCCTACAAGTAACGTTTTAAAATTATATCTTTTCAAGCTTTCTCCCGTTTGCATAGCGATTTCCTTAAAGAGCGGTTCGTCACCTATCCTTCTTATCAGATCCCCACAACACCCTTCTTCTGGTAATACCGCAACTTTAAGGCCAGAGGCCTTAAGAAGCTTTGTGACCGCATAGGCAATAGGTCTTAAGGTTAGATCAAGCGCTGTAACACAACCGATCCAGTACAGGATATCATATTCCTTCCCCTCTTCCGCTATCTCTACCCCTTGTTCTTCAGAAAGTTTTTGAATAAATTCAGCTTTGCTATAAGGAGCAATCCCGTACGGATTCTTTGCTCTCCTTATGTTATAAGATAGTTGGAGAAGTTCTTCAGGTACATCTTGGTTTACAGACATCATCCACCTTCTCACATCAATTATGGTTTCCACGTGATGCACCAATAATGGACATTGGTTTACACAGGCACCGCATGTTGTACAAGACCAAAAGACTTTAGGCGAGTTCTTTTCGGTTATTATTTTACTGTCTACTCCTTTCTCCATCACTTTTTTCATCTCCAATATCATATGCATTGGAGAGAGCGGTTTACCAGTTAGAGTTGCTGGGCAATTGCTATGGCATCTGGCACATAAAACACATGAGTCGTAGTCTAACCTTTCTTTCCACGAAAGATCAGCAACCTTTTCAGCGCCAATATATGTCCCAGCTTCCAACCTTTTTTCTAAATTTTCAACAGGTTTTAAAGCAGAAAGTGGTTCTGGTCTTGCGAAAAATGTATTAAATAACCCACCTGCTACTAAGTGAAATAGCTTTGTATACGGTATTGCCGCTAGAGAAAAAAGTGCCAGCAGCATATGAAATAACCAAATATAGGGATAAGCCGCAAAAGCCGCTTCCTTTAGACCTGTTTTTTGAATATATGAAGCTATAATGTAGCCCGTAAAGTCAAATCCATTCACCCACTCTATCCTATATTTTAGAGTGGATATTCCGTCTAATAAGAAGCCTGTTATACAGATTAAGAATAGAGATAACAAAATCAGATGATCTCCCAAAAAGGTAGGTATCTCGTCTTTTTTGTAGGTCCTTCTAATCCACGCTATTATGCATCCTATAATCAAGAGTATCCCGCCTATATTCAGCGCTAACTTATAAGCAAGGTATGTCCATCCGGTCAGAAATTTTAAACCAAACAGCTTGTAGGTTATATCGTATTCTAAGAATCTTAGTATTGTTCCAATTAAAAGTATGATCGTCCCTAAGTATATAGTGGTATGTACAGCGAATCCGATTCTTGTTTCGATTACTTTCCTTTGCAGTATCCCAAACTTAACCAAATTTGCCAGCCTTTCTCCTAAAGGCCTTTCTTTCAAAGCGGAGAAAAATCCGTATCCGTGGAACCAAATCCTGAAATGTCGATATAACCCAAAAAAGAAGATCAGTGCTACAAGTGGGATAAGAAGATAAACCGTGTTCTCTAAATTTTCAACAAATAGGTAATGTTTTATTTCAATTGACAACATAGTACTCGATAGATCGCAAAGATATAGCTGTATTTTTATTTTTCGTTAGCTGGAAAACATACCTACAAACTACAACCATTGGGGACCGCAGGAGAACCACACTTAATATTACGGGTTTTTTAGACCTATGCCTTTTCATGCTTCAGATGGCTTCATCAACACTCCTGAAGAAGGTGAGCTATTTACAAGCAGTAAGGTCAAAGACTTCTACAACACCGCATTATCACAATCTTTTTGTTTGGAACCTCAAAAAAAGAATTCTCATATGATCAACCACTCACGTCTACCGTAAATTTTATAAAACAAATAATGAACCCACGGTTGATAGGTATGAATATAATAGTTCTTGCTAAGCATGTTGTAGATACTGCTGCCTTAAGAATAGATCCCAAGACAGGCCCTGTTTTCAGAGGTGCTTTGACGAAGATTAGCGACTATGATAAGAATGCGATAGAGGAGGCTGTTAGGATTAAAGAGAAAACTGGAGCGAAGGTTACTATTCTGTGTCTTGGACCTGCAGAAGCTGCAAGGACTACATTAAAGGAAGCCGTAGCTATGGGAGCTGATGAAGCTATACTTGTATCCACAGGGTCTTCCTATGTTTTTAGCAGTGCGCTAACAGTAACGGCGTTAAGTAACGCTATAAGAAAACTCGGCTCTTATGATCTTATAATTTCTGGAGAAGTTTCAGAGGATATTTATCAAGCATATACAGGACTTGCAGTAGCCGTGCAACTTGGTATCCCATTTATCGGTGGAGTGATAAAAATGGAAGTAAAGGATGGAAAGATAAGAGTTGAAAGAAAGCTGGAATGGGAGGTAGAGGTTTTAGAAACTCCATTACCAGCTGCAATCTCGGTGACTAGAGAGATAAATCAACCTAGAATACCGACTACGATGCAAATAATGAAGGTACCTCTTACCAAGATTAAGACTATAACGCCCGGGGAATTAGGTTTGTCTGAGATCAATGATAAAGAAGATGATCTTGCGGTTCTGGAAAAGTTAGAACCTGCTAGGATGGCGAGGAGAAAGGGAATTAGAATCGAGGGAACACCAGAAGAGGCGGTAGAGAAACTAATCGATGCACTAAAGAAGGAGGGGGTGTTAGGATGAGTAAGGTCTGGGTTTACACAGAAGAGCCAAAAGCAGCATTACACGTTCTAACTCCAGCGACTCATATTGCTAGCAAATTAGGTGAAAAACCAGCTTTAATCGTTCCAGCTGGAAAGAATCTTGAAGGTGTTTCAGATCGAGGTTGGGGTAAAATAATAGCTTTAAAGGGGTTAAATGATGGCGTAAGTTTCGAGCAAGCATCAGCTCTCGCAACATTGATGAAGAAAGAAGAGCCGAAGATTGTAATACTGCCTGGAACTAAATTGGGGAAAGAGATAGCAGCATTTAGTGCTGCGTTATCTGGCGCTACATATGCACCAGAAGTTTCAGACATATTCGTAGACGGTGAAGTCGTAAGATATGCTAGAGCAATCTTAGGGGGTGGTGTAATAGCCACATATAGGGTAAAAGCCCCCTACTTGGTCGCGACTTATCAGCTCTACCAATATCCGCCTCCTGAAGGAGGGCAACAGATTCCCGAAACAATAGAAATGGAAGTTTTAGCGGAAAGATCTAAAGTGTCTAGAATGGAAGTTAAGCCATTGGAGAAAGTAGGTGTAGACTTAAGGAAAGCAGATCGTATAGTCTCTGTAGGGAGAGGGTTAGCAAAAAAAGAGGATCTAGACATGATAAAGAAGTTAGCCGAGTTGTTAAAGGCCGAGATAGGGTGCACGAGAATGCTTACTGAAGATTATAAATGGTTGCCCGCGGAGCGACAAGTTGGGTTAACAGGAGTAATAGTATCCCCTCGATTATATATGGCGATAGGCATATCTGGTCAGATACAACATGTAGTAGGATTCAACAAGGCCAAGATAGTAGTAGCTATAAATAAAGACAAAAACGCTCCAATTCATCAACACGCGGACTACTCCATAGTCGATGATCTTTATAAAATCGTACCTGCCCTCATCTCTTATTTAGAGAAGAACAAATCGCAGTAAACGTTGACTCAAACCTCCATTTTTAGAAGCGGTTAGTGAAAAACCTTTACAGTTGGTTACTGAGCCTTGGGCTGCGGATGGAGTAACATACCGAAACATTTAAGCAGAAAGGAAGCGGAGTGCTAAATTTTAAACGAAAACTTCGGAAGAGCGAAACGGAAAAGCTAAAACGGGTGGGCTACTTTCTCTTACTGATACCGTCTTCAATGGTTGCAGATAAACGTTACTCGAAGTTTCCACCTTTTCCCCAATAGACGTGCCTAATGTTGATCTGATTAAGGAATTCGAGGATAGTCGTAGAATAGAGTTTTTCTACAAGCGGTTTATAATAGGTGACGTAGCTTGTGGACTACAGTAGGCTAGGTAAGTAATAGAAAGGCTTCTACCGTAGAATGGAGGGTTTAAGTGGCTAGACTCTCGATAGGAGTGATACGGCTCGGTATCGCTGGGAAGGGTTCTGGAGTTTTACGGCTCTAGTATTGTGGAGAAAGGTAATTTTTCTCTTATTTTATCGCAGGTAAGCGAGGTGAGAAATACCCATTTTATGTGAAGATGCCTGAGGTAGGCTCAGATGTAGGTTGAGAAGTGAAAGGTAAGCGGCATAATATTTGTAAAGAATGGTGAAGGGGACGAAATAAAGGCAGCACAATTCACTTAAAGCAAAAATGGAGAATTTAAAGTTAACTAGAGCTTTGAGTCGGACATAACCCATTGCTAGAATTGCAAAACTCTAACGGAAATTCAGCCAAGATTAAAATACATTTTGGGCTATATTTATTAAGAGATTGGGTGTTCTGATTCATGCGGGTAATCATTATTTCTGAAAGAATTTTGTTAAATTTTCTTTCCAAATGATGCAAGAACTATATGTTGATTATGCTAAAAATTTATATATAGGATACCTTGGACATAAATCGTATGAGTGGGCTTCCAGACGATTTAAAGGAAGAGTTAGAAAGACGCATAGCAGAATTCGAAAAGAATTTTGAAGAAAAAGTATTCAATAAAATTGATGCAGTGGTTCCTCGGATAAAGCCTATCGACTACATAGTTGTGGTTATCTCGGGCATCGTACTCAGTGTTTATTTGTTCTTAGCTCTACTTCTTGGGTGATTGTGTTGAGTAAGCAAGGAGTAGTTAAAGAAGTCTACTTCAACTTGCTTCCCACAAAAAACGACGAGCGCCCATATGGCTTTATAGATTTCCTCGCTGTCCAGATTGCGTTCGGTATAGCTGCTTGGTTCTTCTTAGTCGGTGGCTTCACTGGTCTATGGGTAAAAGCTTCCCACGCTATTCCAATAGTTTTATTCGGAAACATCATCCCACTTCTTTTAGCAGCACCAATAGCCGTAATCTTTGCAAGGTACGGAACTGAACAATATGTGGGGCATAGAGCGGTGTTTGGACAAAGATTCAGCGATGTTTGGTTTATAATATACATTACGTCTAGCGTAGGCTGGATAGCATATGCAGCGTTACTCATGGGTTCTGGTGCTTGGAAATTACTCGCCTCCCTCGGTGTTGGTGGTGTATTTGCTACTGAGCAACCTGGTATGGTTCTCTGGGCCATAATAGGCACCATTATAGGCGGTTGGATGGCGTGGTATGGACCAGGTTTCATAAAGTGGGCTCTGAGGATCACGTCGGCATTTCTGATGATTGTCTTGATTATGCTGATAGTGCTGCTTTTTAACGTCTACGGAGCAGAAAAGATCTTCGCAACAGCACCTCCTGAACCGTTTGAGGATCCAGCTTGGAGCATAACGTCCGCCATCGAAATAAATGTGGGACTAGGATTCTCGTGGGCTTTTTGGTATGGACAGTGGACTAGGTTGGCAAAAACTGAGCGAGCTGCGTTCCACGGTTGTTGGCTTGGTTGGGGTCTGCTTGCCGCTACAGCTGGCATCTTCTCCGCTTTAACGGCTATTCTAGTCGGATCATTTGACCCTACGGACTGGATAATATCGTACGGCATTCCTTGGGTAACTATAGTTGGTCTATTTCTGATTATTGTAGCTAACGTAAGTTCACTGGTTTGCCTAATCTACCCGCTCTCTCTAACGACCAGATGCAGATTCCCAAAGATAAAGTGGACTTACCCAGTAATAGGGTTCACAATAGCTGGCATACTACTAGAAGTAATACCTGGCGTATACGAAAGTTACTACATATATTTGTCTATCATCGCGCTCTTAACTGGCATATATGCAGCGATTGTTGTATCTGATTACGCGATAACCAAAGGCACATATAAACTACGAGCCATGTATGATAGAGCACGTGGATACAGGTATTGGCGTGGTTTCAATATTAGCGCCGTTATAGCTACAGTAGTGGGTGTTATCTTTTACCTCACAACACTCGAACCCTTAGGGTGGACAAGCCTGAATGGATTATTCCCCTACATCACCGCAGGAATACCAACCTACTTTGTATCATTCGTCGTTTATTTTGTGCTGACTAAAAGCAGAATCTTCGACAAGTTCTACGCGCCGCCTCTACTACTGGCTGCAGGCCAACAAAAGCAAACCTAAACTCTCCATTTTTACTTTCTTTTTTCTGGAGTTACCTATTCAAGAACAGGTAACCGTCCTACGTTGTCTGAGTTTGACCAAATGCTAGAACAATCCCAGTATGTCGATATAAATGCGTAGCCACTACAAACATTCTTGACCAAACCACTCAAAAATAAAAAAATAAAAAGTAAGAATTACTTGAAATACGGAATTATTTCATCTTTTATCAGTTTTAGCTGTTCTCCAAAATCCGGGACGTCAGTGACTGTCTTTCCAGTGAAAAACTTTACAATGAACGGGTCAATTATACACATCGCAATGTGTTTTACACCTTCTGAGACAAAGTTCTTATTTAACTGCTCGACTATCTCTTTAGGAGAACCTGAAACGGATAACTTGTCAACCAGATCCATCGAGGTTAGTTGAACAACACGTTCTACATCCCCCTTCAGAAATGCTTCATTTATCTCTTTAACTTCATCTGGTTTTATTCCATGCATCCGGAGCTGCCTTTCAGGCATTGATGGTATATAGAACCCCACAACACTCTTGGCGACCTGCTTTGCCGCTTCGCTGTTCTTTGAAACAGTAAACACCACCCAAGCAGCTACGTCAATTTCATCGACGTTCCTACCAGCTTTCTGAGCACCTAAACGCATGTTAGAAACAGCGTCACGCCAGAACTCACGTGAATAGCCTAAAGCACACATCATACCATCTGATATTTCACCAGCCACTTTGAAAGACCGTGGACCACCCATCGCGCCCAGATATAGTGGAATACGCCGCACAGGCCTAGCTGCGGTAAAGAGCCCAATGTACTTAAAGAACTGTCCATCATACGTTATCTTCCCTTCATCAAGTAGTGTTCTAATCACGTGGAACGCCTCTTTAACTCTTGCAAGTGGTTTACTAACTTGCCAGTTGACATAGTATTGTTGGAGCATTATTAGATTTCCGAAACTTATGGCTGCTATGGCCCGACCATTGGACAACTCGTCTAAAGTAGCTAGCTGTTGCGCTATCAGCGTCGGTTCACGTAAATACACATGGGTAACAGCTGGTCCCATAAGTATTTTCTTTGTCCTCTGTGCGGCTGCTGCGAAGATAATCCACATATCTTTGTGATAAACTTCATCAACCGACCAAAAAGCCCAGAAACCCAATTCGTCTGCTATCTTTATGTAATCAAGGATAGTTGGTATAGGATACTCAGGTAATATAACGACGCTAAACTTCATTTCGATCACAAACTCTAGATGATTAATTATCTATAATATAAACTTTTAGGTTTATTTGGTGAGTTGGTTAAAGTTTTGGTCTAGGTATTTTTTCTTCTGGTTTGTGCTGGTTTGGTGGAGGTTCCTGTAGGTGTGATATGTGGGCTTAACGCTGTGTTGGAGCGTGAGACTCTTCAAGCATAACAAGGATATTGGGGAGTAGGGAAGTTCTTGCTGTGTATGCATCGTATCAGCACTTCTCCCTAAATGCATACATCTTCTTCACCGTGGTTATAGATGGTTGCTTGAATAGACTTTGATCCTCGTCGATGGAAAGCCTTAGTACTTTTGGGCTCTGATGCAGCTTAACTTACCATAGAGTCACCTAACCTTTGGATTGAGGAGCTAGATGGAGAGGAAGGGGGCTCTATAAAAACTAAGAATGTCGAAAGATTCATCAAGCGCTTAAGACGGGCAAGATGATGTACTGGGAATAAATGAAAAGAATCATCGACGATCGACGAGCATGTAAACCCGAACTAATCATTCTCAAGTCTTAAAAAAGCAAAAACATATATAGGGAAAAAAACAATAAAAGGAGGATGGAAATATGAAATACATCACGGATTATAGAAAAGTTGATGGATACGTTATCGAACGTCTGGCGAAGATCGTAGGCGACGCAAATGTTCTCACACTACCTCACGAGAGATTTATCAGAGCCGCCTCAGCAGCGCCTTTTCCATTACATAGGTGGGAGGATCACGCACCGGATGTTGTGGTTCTGCCAGGTAGTACAGAGGAAGTAGCCGAGGTCCTTAAACTAGCAAATGAGTTGAGAATCCCTGTCGTACCTAGGGCTGCTGGCACAGGCTTAGCAGACGGAGCTGTACCCCTAAGAAAGGGAATAGTCGTCGACATAAAGAGGATGAAGAATATCCTAGAAATAGACGAAGAAAACATGTGCGTAACGGTGCAAACAGGCATAAACAACAATACCCTAAACCTAGAGCTAAATAAACGCGGCTACTGGTGGCCTTTTGACCCAGCCTCATACCCATGTTCAGTAATCGGTGGAAATATGGGCACAAGTGCTTGGTCGCTAATTGGTGGTGTAAGCGGCCACATAAGAGACTTGGTAAGAAGCTTTGTTCACGTACTACCAACAGGTAAAGTGATTAGAGTGGGTGAAGGAGGAGGTAGGAAAATAAGTAAATCATCAACTGGTTATACATTAAAGTACCTTTTCTTCGGTCATCAAGGCACCCTAGGAATAACAACAGAAGCCACTCTTGAGATGTTTCCAAAACCAGAAGTTGAGTTCCCTGCCTTCTTCGGCTATCGTTCATTTATGGATGCTTGGAAGAACGCTTTAAAGATGGCTAAGTCGGGTCTGCGCACTATGGCTACACATATTATCTTTGACGAATGGAAGGTTGAAGCGTTGAGAAGGGACGATGAAGCCTACATCCCTCTACCTGAGCATATAAAATCCGTAATAGCGACCTGCTTCTATGGCACAGAGGCTGAAGTTAAAGGAGCCTCAGAAAGAATATTTGAGATAGCAGCAAAAGACGGCGGCATCTATCTAGGAGAGGAACTATCCGAGGGTGATTGGGCATCCAGACACGACAGGTATCACATTGCCTACCACGGTAGACATATAGATGGCCAAGTAGGCACCTACAGCTGGCATTGTGAAGATGCCGCTGTCAACTACTCTGCTATACCATACGTAAGAGAAAGGTGGCATGCGTTGGTTGCCGAATATAAGCAGAAGTACGACATATTCGATGATATGGGTGGTTTTTACTACAATAACAATCCGTTTAAACAGTGGGGTGACTATTTGAGTGAAATCGACGTGTTCATCGATGAATACCACTTAACCGAAGAGCTCTGGCAGAAGTGGGTTGAACTAAAGAGAAAGATAGCTGAGGTCGTGCTAGAAGTTGGGGGCTCTATCTCTGCCTGTCACGGTGGAACGAGACCAGGTGACGTTGAATTGGTTGTAGAAAAGGAGCTCGATCCGGGTGTATATGAAATAATGCAGATGATAAAGAGGAACTTAGATCCAAACAATATAATGAATCCCGGTAAGTATATGCTTGACTCTGCTTATGGAGGGTGAGATGATGAGTACCGCATACACCTATAAGCCTTGGTATGAAGAAAGGTGGAAGGACGACTGGGTCCCCGAGGAAGTCGCTGTAGACTGCTACGCTACATTTGCTTGTAGACATAAGTTCTGTAGAGAGGTATGTCCTGTTTACCAAGAAACAGGCAACGAAACACATAGTTCTTACGCTTTTCATGTCGCGTTACTAGCGGTAGCAAGAAAATATGCGAAACTCCATGAACTTGGTGATACATTTACCTATTGTCTACAATGTGGCGCGTGCCAGCTTCGCTGCCCAACCACGTTATTCACAGGAGATTTTTACAAGATAACTAACGAACACAACGTCTTAGTGACTAAAACAAGAAAGGAGCTTATAGATTTAGGCTTCAAGTTCAAGGGTGCCGATGCGATGATAGATAACTTAACCAAAGTAGTTAACGATACAGACGCAGGTAGGTTACCAGTAGCAGAATGGGCCAAAGATCTCAATCTCCCAGAAACTGGAGATGTGATCCTATTCGTCGACTACTTCATGGCTACACAGATGACAAATATACTAAGGCTTGTAGCAACCGTATTAAAGAAAGCAGAAGTGAAATTCGGCATAGTCAAGGATCCGAAACCAGTATTTACATATGAACTAGATCACTTAGGTGAGAAAGGTATCGCATATGCGAAACATAACATGGAGGCTCTTAAGAAAGCAGGAGCAAAGAAGGTGATTGTACCTGATCCTCACGTCTTCGTAAGCCTAACCAAAGAGTATCCAAGATTATTAAAAGAAGATCCTCCCTTTGATGTAGTATATGTGAGTGATTTCGTTGCAGAGCTGATTAAGGATGGGAAGCTAAAACCTGAAAAATCTGTCAAGAAGAAGGTCAGCTACCACGATTCCTGCATGCTAAATAAGGTCTCGGGCATTTGGGAATCGCCAAGAGAAATACTAAAGTGTATCCCAGGAATAGAGTTCGTAGATGAAGACCACGTAAGCCAGTGGTACTATTGTTGCGGTAATGGGGCTTCAGAAGTGCGTAGCTTTAAGACACTTCACGAAGACCTCTCCTATAGAATTGGATTGAAGAGGTTAAGGCGCGCACTAGACCTAGGGGTCACCACATTAGCTGTAACCTGTCCTCACTGCAATGAACAGTTTAGCGAGGTTAAAGTGAAAGCTAACCTAAACATCGAAATACTTGACATCTTCGAGATATTAGCAGATTCTCTTGGTTTGAGGTGAAAGGCTATGGAGAAGTATATAGATGAGCGTGTCGTCGTCCGCTACGGTATCTTCGAAGTAAACCCAGCTAAAATGGTAAAGTGGGTCAAGCAACAAGTGATGACTGAAAAGTTCCGAAGCTACATTATAAAGCAGAGAAGAACGTACTTACGCTGGATGCACGACCAGTTCGCTTACAGTATTCTTAAACCGCCTACCAAGCACTCCCACGATTAGCCTACGTCCCTTTTTTTAAATTGAAATAATAATTTACTATGTTGAGCCCCTAACAAGTAGTTTGTCATCGTTTTTCTCTTAAACGTCTACTTCAGACGGAAACTTATTACAATGTAGTCCTCTCAATTTCTCGGTGGTTTCAAGAGTATACTAGTAAACACCTTTTAGGGTGTTACGCTTCGGAGAAGGTATGTTTTTAGTTTGCACCTACTTGCGAGCTGGGATATGATAGTCTCTGAGCGAGCCGCTGAACCGCTCTTTAATGTGTGTTGGGGAAATAGCGGAAGAGTAGCATCAGCCACAGTTTTCTACGAGTATCGGCAGAAACCCTGCGCAGCAGCCTACTTAGTAAAAGGCATTGCAGTTGAGTACTAGATCTTAACAAGATGTGGTGTGGCCTTTTAATTTAAGAAATACACAAGCGGCAAGAAACCTTTAATAATTTTGTATATTTGCCCCAGTTAATCAGAGGGCGAGATCAGGATATGTCAAAGAAATTTGCTGGTGTAATTGGATATCTCGTGATAGTTATATGTGCTGTGCTCTTGTCTACAAGTTTCGGGCTTACATCAAAGCAAATAATTTCGTTAACGATATTCGTCAGCTTTATTGCTGGCTCCCTTTTTTATTGGCCTTTCCGTAACGCTTTTGCATTAACTGGTGTAGCGCTCTTATTGATATTTAATGTGCTAGATCTACAGCACTTGGTGGAGTTTGCTCAGTTAGACCTTCTTCTCTTCTTGATAGGGATGATGACCATCATAGGATATCTGGAGGAGAAAGGTTTTTTCGAATGGTTTGTAGGCGTTTTGACGAAACCCTTCTATAATAGGCCTGTGGTCTTAATATCCATCCTCTTGATGTTAGGTGCAATCATAGCAGCTCTGGTGGATGAAGTCACCTCCATCCTCTTTATGATGGCGATCATGCTCAGGGTTCTTGAAGCCTATGGTGTTGAAAGAAGCAGGACACTCCCATTCATAATGTTCCTAGTATTTACTACTAACATAGGTAGTAGCATGCTTCCTGTAGGAAACCCCATTGGGGTGATGA
>Ga0185307_1000761_pt1 | contig 19310 bp, 23 predicted proteins | sample LHCtaG_FD_128010 | JGI IMG/M metagenome (GOLD analysis project Ga0185307, IMG submission 128010) | Hot spring microbial communities from Little Hot Creek, USA to study Microbial Dark Matter (Phase II) - LHC4sed_matched (SPADES... | ecosystem: Environmental > Aquatic > Thermal springs > Hot... | reverse complement strand
ACAGTGAGCCTCAACAACCTCAAAATAGCCAGGAACCCTACTCTGCATAAACCTCTTAACAACAACAAAAACCCTACCCCTATCCACAAACACCACACCCTGATCATGCGAGCTAAGCAGTGAGATTCTAAGCTAGTATGACGTTATAAAACAGTACCCTTAGAGCTTTATTTAAGCTTTTCACCTCATAAAGGCGTAGGCTCTTATCAACAAGGTTCTCAGTTGCAGAAGCTGTGTATCACTGTCAGTGCGGCATGTTGATGATGCGTTTAAGCTTCTTGCACCAGTGCTTGTAGAGCTCTTAGAGTGCTGTGGTTTTATAGTACTTTGACTACGGGGGTGTGCATGAAGAGGCCTCTGGGCTACTCTGGGTAAACCTCTACAACTAGCCCGCACCTTCTCAGCGCTTTGGCGAAGCTCTCCATAGCCTCTCTACCTGCTTTTTTAACGCCTTGCTTTCTCGGGGTTCTGTAAACTGTGTATAGGTGGACTGCGTCTGGCTCTATAGCAACTAGCTCTTGTGCCAAGGCCTCGGAGTCCTCAGAGCTGTGGTTATTTAAGTCCCCGTAGCTTAGAAGCATTGTCTGCACTACGAGAGCGCCCCCAAACCTCTTCCTAAAGCTCCTGAGCCCCTTCACAACCATGTCTATGCTTAGAGCTCTGTGAGGCATGTTTATCGCTTCAAATTTGTGCTGAAGTGCGGTGTCTAGCTTTGCCTCCACATAGTCCACGCTCTCAAGGGCCCTCACAACACCTTCTCTATTGAGAGTTGAGGAGTTTGTGAAAACCCCTATGCTCACATCAAGTCTGCGGCTCTTGGCGAAGAGCTTCACAGCCTCTAGAAGCTCGCCAAACCTTGGGTGTAGTGTTGGCTCACCCCTGCCAGAGAAGTCAATAGAGCTGACATCCACAAGAACCCCTGCGACCTCCTCTATAGCGATCTCTAGCGCCTTTACAAGCACCTGCGCCGTGACTCCAGAGCCATCATCTACAGGCTCAGCTGTGAGGACGCTTGTAGGCCCTCGAAAGCAGTAGACGCAGTTAAAGCTACAGACCTTGGCCAAGGGAAACAAGTTCACCCCTATCGACAGCCCCCTCCTCCTAGACGCAAAGGGGCCGTAGACAATGGACCTGCCCCCAGCTGGGCACAGCAAGCACTCGCCACTGGGAATACACCTTGCGTAGAGCTGGTAAAGCTGAGGACTAGCCGCCGCCATACCTCTCCCAAACCACTACCAGCTCATCCCCCACATGCAGCTCACCAATTCTCTCCACAGCACCGCTCCTCCTATGCACTACTGCGTAGTGCCCTGAGTACTCTAAAACCCTTCCTACAACCGTCGCCCTCACCCCAAGCCCCCTCAAGAGCTCAAGAGCCTCCCCAGCCCTAGCCTCAGGAACAGTGGCTATCAGCACGCCAGAGCTTATGAGCTTCAGCGGGTCTAGCCCAAGCGCCCTGACCATGGCGAGTGTCTCCTCCGCTATGGGAACCCTGTCTTCCCACACCTCCAGGGTCTTCCCAGAGGCGTAGGCGATCTCCACAAGCCCGCCAACCAAGCCGCCCTCTGTAGGGTCGTGCATAGATGTTGCAAGCCCTGCTTCAGCAAGGGCTAGGGCCTCCTTAGCCACGCTGACCATCCTTATAAACTGGCTACCCCTCTCAACAACCTCTCTAGGGACCCCAGCCCTCAGCAGAGCATCCCTAAAGTCAGTTGCGAGAATCGCTGTGCCCTCTACAGCAGCAGTCTTAGTCATTATAACCACGTCGCCAGCCCTAGCCCCAGCTGTGGTCACACACCTACCCTTTTCAGCAACTCCAAGAGCTGTCATCGATATCAAGGGCCTCTCCAAGCGGGGTGTGAACTCTGAGTGCCCGCCGACAACCATTGCCCCAACCTCCTTAGCAGCCTCATCAATCTGCGCAGTGACCTTATCGACGAGCTCCTCAGCTGCGTGCTCAGGGAAGTAGAGAACTGGGAGAAGCCACCTGGGTCTAGCACCCCTCACAGCAACATCGTTGCACGCGATGTGGACTGCGAGCCAGCCGAGAAGCTCGACAGCCCCCGTAATCGGGTCGACGTGAGCAACCAAGACCCTGCCGCCACCAATGTCTATGATGGCCGCGTCCTCGCCAATGCTAGGCCCCACGAGGACGGCAGGATCCTTAGCGCCAACCCTACTTAACACATACCTCTCTAGCATGCTTGGAGGCAGCTTGCCGACCATAGGGGCCACCATTAGATGTGGAGAATTGCTCGAGGTGGTAAAAAGCTCTTTTTGCTTTTAAAGCCTACAGCATGCCTTGTGCTAGTGTTGTGAAGTTTCTAAGCAGATAAACAGCGCCCATGTGCTGGACCTTAACTATGAGCCCCCTCCTAGCAAGGCCCTCGATAACCTCTTCAGGATTGCTGCACACACCCCCCAGAGCCCTTATAGCATAGTCGTATCGCAGGGGGTGGACAGAGGTGGTGCTCAGAAGCCACGCCTCAGGATCCCCGTAAACCCTATCTGGCGGAGGCTCAGGTGTGTTCAACAGCTCCACCCTTTCGCTTCCAAGCACTTGTGAAAAAACCTCGTAAGCCTTAACAACCTCATCTTCCTGTGGTAGCTTAACGTAGGGCTCAGCAGGAGGCCTCACAGGTATTGCTATGAATGCCTTGCGCAAGTTCAAGTACTTTAAGTACCCCGAGACCCCCTCATAGTGCTTCACGCTAGTGTTCACACCCTGCACTAGCATTGTCTCAGAAGCGAGCACCCCCCTAAACCTCTTTGAGAACTCGAGAATACCGTTGAGAACATCCCCTAGCCTCAGCGCTTGATGCGGTCTGTTCATAGCTCTCCACACCCTTTCATCAACAGCGTCGAGCTTTATGGAGACGTAGTCTGCCTCCATAAGATCGCTCCTCACATCATCGAGCCACAGCAGAGAAGCGTTTGTAAGCACAGCTACTCTTACACCAGCCTCCCTCTTAACACCGTCAATAACCCTCCCAATGCAGGCGTCCAGCGTGGGCTCTCCATCGGGTACTAGCGTCACGTAGTCCACATAACCCCCAAACCTCTCTAGAAACTCAGCAACCTCACTAACAACCTCTCTCCAATTATAGAAGCACCTCCGCACTACTGTAAGGCTTGTTGTTATGCCCAGCTGGCAGTAGACACAGTTGTAAGTACAGGTTTTGTAGGGCACGTTGTTAACCCCAAGGCTAACGCCGAGCCTCCTAGAGCGAACCGGCCCAAATACTAGGGCACCCATTACCTACACCCAAACAGGCACCCCCACTGCCACCACCATGCAGTGGTGTGAATCTAGAGTGCAAGCAGTATGAAGATGATTAGCGCAAGTAGTATTAGTAGCCCTAGCACTAGCGATATGGTGGCTAGGGAGTACTCAAAGGTGTGGTGTAGGTGCTTAACCATCTTCGCCATACCTGTTCTCACCTTCCTAACGATAGTGTCCTCAAGAACCCTACCGCACTTTATGATGTGGCTCAGCAGGCGCTCTAGCCTCTGCATAGTGGATGTCTCTACAGTAGTCTCAACACTTCCCACAACTCTTGCTGTAGTTTGCACAAGCTTTAACGCCTTCTCCTGTGGCGCTTTTCCTAGGCTCACACCCAGCACCTTTTTCAGCATGGTCCTCACCTTACTTGCTGTGAGCTCAGCCCACAGCTTCACCCTCCTAACTCTCGCTACAATGGCTTGCCCAACAGCCTCCCCCACCGCCCTCTCAACAGCAACGACATTTTGAAGTGCTGTACTCCCAGCTAAGAGTGCTGGCGTGGATATCGTGGCTAGGGCGATTACTAAGGCTACTCTAGCGTACTGCAAGTCTACTGGCAAGGACCTGCTGTAAGCAGATATAGTTACGTACAGCATGCCCCATGTGAGTAGGTATGAGAGGTGCTGAGGAGCCTTAGCAAATAAACTCCTAAGCCACGCCCAGAGAAGTGCTTGCACCACATGCACTACTGCAATAGCTATTGCCAGGTGGCTTGAGGTTGCTATGAGGATGTAGTGAATCGCAATTGTTAGAGAGGCTAAGAGTGTGCACAGCATTAGGGCCCCCCTACTGCTGTGCATAATCTCCAGTAGGAGTAGTACTGAAAGTGAGGTGAGCGTGAGCTTTACAGAGAGCTCGAGGTACAGCGCCTTGCTATACCCAGTTACAATTGCAAGAGTGCTTAGCAGCACTGCTGAGAAGAGCAGAAAGGAGGACACAGTGTGAAGATACTGATGAAAGCTAAAACCTCGTGCTCTAATTAGTTGCTTCACACTATGGTGTAGCACTGCGTGCACACCCCTTAGCCGCTTCCCTTATGAGAATGTGTAGGGCTGTGAGTAGGAGTAGAACTGTTGGTAGGGACGCGAGGTAGAGTGCAAAGTAGTCAACACCTATCCTCTCAGCACCGCTCTGCACTGCAAGCAGAGGGAGTGCGAGTGCTAGTGATGTTAGAGACGCTACTAGCGTGTACATTGGTAGCCCGCGCACCTCCTCTCTACTGCTAACCTCCTCCGCAGGCCCCGGCTTTATGTGCGCCTGCAAATACCTCGCGCTATACGCCACGCAGAGAGCAATCTCTATTGACAGCACTGCGAGTGGGTATATGTACAAGCTCTTCTCCACCATGCTGTGGAGAACTGAGGAAAAGGCCCATACCTTTGCTAGAAACCCAGCTGTTGGAGGAACGCCAAATATTGTTAGAATTGCCAGTAGCGCAGCAAGAGACTCTACAGGCAGAGCTCTATGAACATAGCCAAGCCTGTCAACAAATCTCTCATGGGAGAGCAACTCAATGACCCCAGTGTCCATGAAGAGAGTGGCTTTATATGAAGCGTGAGCCGCGACATACGCCATGATGGCGTAGAGGTAGAGAGGGTCTTGGGAGTCTATGTAGAGCGCTACTAGCATCACAATGGCGCCCATGTGCGATATGGTGCTGTAGGCTAGGAGCCTCTTCAAGTCCCTTTGGTAAACCGCTTGAAGACCCCCGTAAACAGCCGTTAAAGAGCCGAAGACCAGCAAAATGCTGTAAGCCGTGCCCGTGTCTATCGCAAACTGTGCTAATGTGAGCATGCCGTACACCCCCATCTTGACCATTAGGCCTGAGAGCATGGCTGAGGCTGGTGCTGGTGCTAGGGAGTGGGCGTCTGGAAGCCAGAAGTGCAGTGGGGCTACAGCCGCCTTGGCCATGAACCCCAGGGTTAGAAGCCCTGTTAGCATAGGTGAGTAGAGATTTAGCTTTAGTGTTGCAAGGGGTTGGGAGAGCATTTCTTCAAACCCCGTCAGGGCTAGGAGGATGAATAGAGATATGTCTGTTGGTATCATGGAGAACACTAGGTAGCGCACAGAAGCTCTCAGCGCTTCGCTGTTAACACCTGTGAACGCGTCGTAGGCTATCGCTATAAACCCTATGAGCTCTGTCGCTAGCCAGAATAGGACTAGCTCTAGAAGGTATCTAGATGCAAAGGTCATTGCTGTGGTCACTATGAGGAGGTCCGTTATCATTGTGAGGGACTTGGAGCCGTACTTAATGGTGGAGTAGGGTGCTGAGAATAGGGAGATTAAAGCCCCTAGCACTACTGTTATCAGCAGAAGCTGCTGCTGGAGCGCGTTTAGCAGTTGAAAAAGAGTAAGTGAAGCTAGGGCGGAGTACGCTAAGACCTTTAGGAACACGCACACAGCTCTACTCCTGCCACCTCTGTGCAGAGCGTCGCCTAGGAACACTAGTGACATAGAAGCTGAAAGCACTGCGTATCTAGCTATGTCAAGTAGCTCCATCTACACTCCCTATGCCGCACAGTGCCTACGCACTGCAATTCAGCTCCAGAGGGTTTTAACTATGTACTCTCCATAGTTGCTCGCTATCTCATCGCCTATGCCCAGGATAAAGTTTTGAAACTGGGTGCATAGAGTAAAGCAGAGCCCTAGGGCAACTGCAGTGGCTGCTAGTGCTAGTGCTAGTAGCGTGGGGGTTGCAGTGCTCCTAAGCCTTGGGTCGCTCTTCACCTCAGTGTGAGAGGTTATGGCCTTGTAGAACAGTCTGAAGTACCCTATAGCCGCTATGCCTGATACGACCAGCGTTACCACGGGGAGTGCGAGGGACTTCCCCAAGCCTGCTAAGACTAGTAGCGCCTTTGCCCAGAAACCTAGTAGCAGTGGTGTAATACCAAACAAGTTTAAAATAGCTATAAAAAGTGATGCTAGGGCACACCTACTCGCCTTTAGCACAGCTAAGCACTTTATGCTCCTTCCGCACCCAGCTACAGCTATTCCAGTAACGTAGAAGAGTATTGCATCGCCAATCGCATTTGACACTATGTGGAGAAGTGCAGAAGCAGTGCCGTAGCTACTATCGAGGGATATGCCTAGGAGGGCTAGGCTAAACTGTGAGATAGTGCTGTAAGCTATGAACTTCTTGGCGTCTCTCTGCATAGACATGAGCAGGGCTGCTACAAGCGCTGAGAGAATTGCCACTACCTGTAGGAAGCTGAGTAGCGCTTCTCTAAAGCTACTTAGAGCAGGGATCGCATCTCGCCCAAGCACCGTGTTGAAGAACCTTAGGAACCAGTAAAGACCAACAGCATCTGCAATAGCTGTAAACCCTGCTGCTATAGGCACTGGGGCTTCAGCATATGCCTGAGGCTGCCACGCAAAGCCTAGGGGCAGGATAGCTGTTTTAAAGAGAAAGACCCACGTCATTATGGAGAAGGCCACCTTAGAGGTAAGCACAATGTCTCCTGCTACGCCCTGGGAGAACGGCACCTGGGCCTCTGGGTTGCGCACCTTAAGTGCTATGTCAGCTATGTTGAGGGTTCCAAAAGCGCTGTAGACTAGTGTTACTGAGAAGAGGTAGAGTGAGGTGGCTATAGTCCCTGATATCGCATACCTCAAAGCGGCTGTAACAGCCCTTGGGTTGCCCCTGTAAAAGGCTGTTAGGGCGTAGCTCGCTATTGCCAGTAGCTCTAGTGATACAAAGAAGTTGAATATGTCTCCTGTGTAAAGGCAGCCAACGGAGCCAGTGGCCATTAGGAAGAGGAGTGAGTAGTAGAGGTAGGCCCACTTTGATGTTATAAACCATGTGCTGTAGAGCACTGTGAGAAGGAGCATAGCCATTGATAGTAGGCCTAGCAGGGCGCTCAGCACATCCACTGTGTAAGATATCCCCAGGGGTGGTCTGAAGCCCCCAAAGAAGTACGTGGTAACACCGTTGTTCACCACATGGTGTAGTATAGCTAGGCTCATTGCAAAGGCTGTTGCACTGCTTAACACTGCTATGGGGTTTACGTAGCGCTCACCCCTAGGTAATAGTGAGCAGAGCAAAAGCACTACAGCTGAGGTGACTAAGAGTATTGGTAGAAAGCCTATGAGCTCCTGCACACCACTCTACCCAAACACCTTCTTAGCTAAGCCATCGAAAACCCTGGCAACCTCCTTCCACGCCTCCCAGGGCTCAAAGGTCTTAGCAGTAATCCAGTGCACAAACATTGTCCTAGACTCCCTATCAACATGTACAACTACTGTGCCAGGCGTGTTGGTTATAGAGAGTGCCACCATGGCTGTGCCGTAGTCTGACTCAGTGCTATAGGGAATGGCGACAATGGCAGGCCTCAAGCCTCTTCCAAGTAGAATCACCTTAGCTACCTCGATGTGAGACCCCATCTCTACGTAGATGAAGTGGAGGAGGTACTTTAGCAAGTAGAGCAACTTTACAGCATCTCGCAATGCTATAGGCTTTTTCACAAGCGTTTTCTCAAAGAGGAGTGCTACAGCAGTGGACACCGCTAGGCCTGTGAGGAGTGTGTAGAGCCTTACAGAACCTGTGGTCAGCACTACAAAGAGTAGGAGTAGCAGTACTAGCACTAGCTTACTCAGCACTCTCATCAACTTCCTCAGCCTCTTCAGCGGCATGAATATTGGTTGTCCCGTGCAGCCTGTGGTACACCAAGATGAGCCCGAGTATGAACATGGACGTGGCTAGCCCTATGACAATGGCTGTCAGTATGAGTGCCTGGGGCAAGGGGTCCACAGCTGTACTTGCAAACCTCTCCAGCTCTTCTAGAGACCTAGGCGCACTGCTTAGAATTGGTGGCGAAGGGTAGGAGCTCCTCAAGACTCTGAACCCTATGAATATTGTGAAGAGGCTTATAGAGTCTGTGAATAGGATGAGGCACATAAACTTCTTTACAAGAGAAGGCCTCGAGAGAATGCCGTAGAGGGCTACCGCGATGTTCGCAATGAAAGCCACTGCAGATGTTCTGAAAGCTAGCTGAACAAGCTCTTCACTCATAGGCCTCGCCTACCTCAAGTGCTTTTCTAAGCTCTTCTTCTCTAAGAGACAGCATAATTAGAGCTGTTGAGAGACCTGAAAACGCGATCACGAGCTCAAAGGTGTTGTACAAAAGTACTGCGCCTGCCATTGGGGTGTCGAGGAGCATCTTGGGCATGCCTATGGGCGAGTCCTCTTTAGCCATGTTCTGAAACACGTATGCTTTCACACCCAGTAGCGCTCCCACTAAGGCTAGGGCTACAGCTATGCACAACATACAGGCTAAGCCCAGCACCCTCAGCACTACCAGCCTTGAAACGCTCAGCCCCTTCCTATAGACACTGTCTAGCGAGTACACAGCTATTGCGAGAGCTATTGCCACAGAAGCTATTGCACCACCCTGAAAGCCTCCCCCAGGCGTGAGCTGGCCGTGAAGTGCTGTGGCCACGCTGTAGACAGCTATGAGCGGTATGACAAGCTTTGTAGCTGCCTTTACAACGTCAGATAGCCCCTGCGCTCCTAGCTTAGCAACCTCTCCATACCCTCTCAGCACAGCTAAGAGCGCTACTACTGAGGCTAGGAGTACACATGTCTCGTAGAAAGTGTCAAGGCCTCTGTAGTCCCAGATAATAGCGGTGACGACGTTCAGGGAGAGCACTGTTATGTTGACGTGCCACGGATTGTACGAGTACATGAGGTAGCTCTCTCCAAGGCCCCTAACAACGGCTGATGCCATTGGGGTGAGCCGCTCGGAGCCTATGATTATGGACATGGCTAGCACTAGAAGGGATAGCGATATCGCTATAACTACATCCTTTTTCCTCAAGGCTCAGCACGCTCAGTCTTCTTCAGTAGCAAGAAGAGGAGGAGAGGGGTGATGCCTACAGACACGGGGATGTAGGTTATGAGGAGGTCTGGCGCCATGAGGAGGTAGTATAGGAGAGAGTACACAACCCCCTGAGCAAGCAGGAGGAGAGCTGCTACAACAAGGTCTCGCTCTTTAACCACTAGGTAGGCTAGGAACGTTGATAGTAGTGAACAAAATACAATAACTACGTAAGGTATTAGCGAAATGCTCACCTTCCACCACCCTTCAGCCTCTCTTCAAGCGCGTCAAACTCTAGAGGGTGCCTCGGGGCCGCCCTCGTCATGTAAGCAGCTCTTGCTAAGCTGTGAGCACCACTAGGAGCCAGTACTAGCAGTATAATGGCGCCAGCTGTGCAAGTCCCCGCTACGTAGAGTCTCTCAACTCCAACACTCTCTAGCCCTAGGGCTATTAGAGCCAAGCCGAGGAGAGGGAGTATAGAGCCACCAACACAGCCCATGGTAGCTGCGTGTAGCCTGAGAAAGAAGCTGCGAAGCCTAATCATTCCGAGAGCCGCTACCACCTCGAAAAACGCTCCTACAACAACCACTGCTAAGCCCACGGCTACGAGTAGTATGTGCACGCACTACTCACCCATCTCCCTAGCCTCAAGGTACTTAGAAGCGTATATGTCTACAGCGTGAATCCAGAGCACAAGAGGAATGATCCCAGAGACCATAACCCACCTCTGCAAAAGGATAGAGAGTAGGGCTAGGAACACTGCAAGGTCGTAGCTGAGAGCGTCTAGGGCTAAAATCCTGTCAGGAAGTGTCGGCCCCCTCACAAGCCTCACAATATATGCAACAGACGTCGCCATGTATATTAGGGTGACTACAGCAAGAACACTATAGACAAGCTCAGAAAGCACTGCACTCACCACCACAAGCAACACTGTGAACACATCTTAAAAAGCCTTCTTATAGAGTTTTAAAAATGGCGTGTAAAAGTGCTCTCACAGAGCTTGGACCGCTATTCAGCTTAAATTAACTAAATAAGTGCTGGGTAGCGGGCGAGGCTTAGACAACTTTAAAGCCTTGCGCTCACTCAATTTGCTGCAGGGGGCTGGTCAACAGATTCGCAAGACAAGTGCCAGTGTGTTGTGCAAGTATATTACGCTACTCTACCGATTCTTGGATATAGTGGTGTTGCTCTAAATATCGTGACTTAAGCGCTGACTAGTGATTTGTAGCTGCTGTTTTTCAGCGTATATGTTCTAGCCACGCTGTTTTACAATATGCATGCCCTGCCACCACCTGTACACCAAGGAGAGTCTCACCTTCATTTCTGCTACTGGACTACGCATGTTTACTGCAGGAGGCGCATTCTCTGCATCTGCCTACCTACACCTCAGTGCTCTAAAGCTACCTGGGGGCAACAACCTTAGCCATAGTTGTGGCATGGCCAGCGATCCCCGCACTCATTGTCTATATCTACTTGAAAAAGCTGAGGCAAGCCCTGGAATAGCTGAAAAGCCAAAAACCTAGCGCTGTCTAAAGGGGGCTAACACCTTTAACCTGAGGTGCAAGAGACTTTATTTAGGGTTGCAAGTGAGCCTCTCGCCCCTGTCCTGCATCTCGACAAACTTTGTCGTTGTCAACTGTGGCAAGCTTAAGCACAGCAACAATGTGGTGTTTGACATTGACGGGGTCTTAATTGACTGTAGCGAGAGGCTTGCTAAGTGTAAAGAGGAGGCCAGGGGGAATAGGAGGCTCTTCTGGAACTGCTTCCTCAGCACCAAGTACATGCACTTAGACAAGCCAATAGACTTTGGCTTTGAGGTGCTCAGAGACAGGCTCTCTAAAAGCTTTAGCGTCGTGATAATTACTGGCAGGACTGACAACATGGCTCAGAAAACCCTTGAGCAGTTGAAGAGCATGGGTGTAGAGGAGCTACCCATAGTGTTCAGGAGAAGGGGGAACACGACAAAAGACTACATCTACAAGCCCTCAACAGCTAAAAAGCTTAGGTTAGAAGTCTTAGAGGTTCACGAAGACGACTTTGAAGTCCTCAAGAGCTTTAAAGAAGCGTACCCAGAGGCAAGGACATACCTCTACATCTTCACAGACATCACAGCACGCATAGATAGCGAGTAGCTGACAGCTCATGCTCTCTCCGAGCACCTCTAGCCAATACACTGTACATGGTGTTAGAACTGGTTGGAGAGGAGGCTAGGGTTCACACAAACCACCCCTAAGCCACTACCTGCAGGCATCACCCAGCTGAGCTTCAAACGCTTGTGACAATGATAACCTTATATTACCTGCCTGCAGAGATTTTTCCACAGCTCTAGAGGTGGTGAGGAGTTGCCTAAGGTTGCAGTTGTAATGGGTAGTAAGAGTGATTGGGAGCACATGAGGGAAGCTGTTGAGCTACTGAAGGAGTTTGGCGTTGATGTTGAGGTGAGGGTCTTGTCTGCCCATAGAGCACCTGAAGCCACATTTGAGTATGGTAAGACGCTGAGTGAGAGAGGCGTTGAGGTTGTTATAGCTGGTGCGGGGGGTGCAGCACACCTACCTGGTGTCATAGCTGCGCTAACACACCTACCCGTAGTTGGAGTCCCAATACCCTCTAAGCACTTAAACGGCTTAGACTCCCTGCTATCAATAGTTCAAATGCCTTATGGAGTGCCTGTAGCAACTGTGGCAATAGGCAACGCAAGAAACGCTGCACTACTAGCTCTAAGAATACTGGGGATAAAGTACCCTGAAATAGCTGAGAAGCTCAAGAAGTTCGCTGAAAAGATAAAAGAAGAGGTGTTATCAACTAAGCTAGAGTGAAGCTGTAAAGCCTCTCTTCACACAGCCACAGCCACAGCCTCTTGAGTGGCCCTAGTCTTCTCAGCGTCTAGCCATGGTGGAAGAGCCTTAGCGACTCTGATAGCCCTCTTCAAGACCCTCATCAACAGCACCAATAGACTTAAAGCACACTGTAAGGCTCAAGGTGCAGCACCTAAGCAGAGCACTATCCAAGATCAAACCAGGCTTTTTATCTATTGATGGCAAATAATTCATTTACAGCAGTAGTGCAAAGGTAAAATAATTAGGTAAAAATGCTGGTGCACTCACATGGCTGGAGGCATTATACGTGAAGTGCTTTGCTTAGTTCAGCTGGGCTGTAGACTCCCTCTATCTCGTCACCTCTTATCGTGAATATCTTTGTGCACTCTCTTACCACTAAGACGTCGTGTGTCGCTATGATGAATGCCTGCCCGAGCCATCTGTTCAACTTCTTTACAAGCTCCATGAGCTCCCTCGTGTTTTCCATGTCTAGAGCTCCAGTAGGCTCATCCATTAGCACCACGGCTGGGCTGTTTGCTAGGACTCTCGCTATAGCGACTCTCTGCTACTCTCCCCCCGCTCAGCATATCTGATGATTTGTCTGTGTACTTCTCTAGCCTCACCACTTCTAAGAGCTCGACCACTCTCTTCCTCCTAACCCCCTTTGGCACCCCAGCTAAGTACATGGGCAGCTCAATGTTTTCTAAGACTGTGAGCGTTGGTATGAGGTTGTATAGCTGAAACACGTAACCAACTTTGAAAAGCCTAAACCTAGTCAGCTCAGCCTCGCTTAGCCTAGCAACATCAACACCATCAACAACCACTGTACCCGCGTCTGGCTTATCCAGCCCACCAATGTAGCGTTACAGTAGACTCTGTTGCTCTTCCAAGTCTCCTAGCAAGCGCTATGTCTCTCGTTGTCCCTGTTTGTAGGAGTAGAGGTGCTATTACATATGTCAGAGCCACCCCCAGCACCAAGCCTATTGCGCTACCCATAGCCCCTATGACTGTGGACTCCAGCAAGAACAGCTTTAGCACAAACCACTTTGAGGCCACACAGCCTTCATAATCCCTATCTCCCTAGCACTCTCAGCAACAGCCATAGCCATGGTGTTCACGACTCCGAAGGGCCCTCAACCAGCGCTACCCCACCTACAGAGGCAAAGAGTGTTGTCATAGTGTTTACTACTTGCTGAGCCCCCTGCACCATAGCTGTTGGTGTGAAGACCGCTAGCTTGGGGAAGAGAGACTGAATGGCTTGAGCAACGTCCTGCACAGCGTTGGGTCACCGCACTTTACTAGTATCCGAGAAGCTTTGCCTAGGCATAAACACTACAGCCACTACTTCACCAGACCCTAGCTTAACAACAGCCACACCCTCACAAAAATATACAGAAACGCCCCTAACCTCAATGCCGGAACCCCTAAACATAACCATACCCCCAACACCAACCATGAAGCCCAGGGGCCTCTCAGGAAGGGGAACATCACTAACACTAGCAATAGCCTCAACGTCTCCGCTGGGGACGGGGTAGAGTAGGTAAGCGGCTACAGGCCAAGCCACGGCTATGGCTATGCCAATTAAGAGCACAGCGAGGGAGCTTTTACGCATAGTGTTCACGCTCTACACTAGGCTCTTCTGCAAGAGGTTCTTAGCCTTATCACTGATCACACCTCTCAGCAAGTGTGGAAGCTATAAAGGCTATGCTCACAAATTGTGTGTCAACGGTTCGCAGCCCCATCACGAGTTTAGAGAAGCCCGTAGCTCTTCACGTGCAGGAGGGGGGCTCTACAACGCTATTTCTGTGCCTCCTTGATATTGTGTTGTGCATATGCGTAGCTTCCACGTCTTTGAGTTCCTGCCGTGCTCTAAGTAGCTTTTTTCGCTAGCTCTATAAACTCGTCAGCTTCTTTAAGCGTTAACCCATTCTTTTCATTCTTCTCAAAAAGCTCCCTCAACCTCTCCCACTCCTCTTCAGTGATGGGAGTTGGCTAAGCCCCTAAGCCACCTATGGTTCTAAGCAAGAGTTTAGTACTAGCGCAATGCCCACCACTAGCACATCCACAGGTGCAACAGTCATGTTCAAGAGAGGCTACGCCTCCTGATGTCCATCGAAAAGGAGAGGCGTTCTCTGTTAAAGCCAAAGCCTCTGCTCTAGTTAGGATGACTATGAGTAATGAGGCTCAGAGCTTTAAAGTATTGAGCTAACTGCATGGTTGCTGAGGATAAAGAAAATTAGCTAGAGTGCTAGCTATGGGGGTTCAGCGGGCTCCTTACCCATATTATGCACTAGTGGAGCTCTCACCCTGTGGTGAGCTAGCACTGTCTCTAGGCTATAGTGATAGGGGTGTTATTGAGGTCTTTAAGAGGAGAGTTGCTGAGTGGTTTAGGGTGTATGGGGATAGGGGGCTTCCGTGGAGGGCTAGGGTTGATGGTTGGGCTGTGCTTGTTGCAGGTGTGCTCCTCAAGAGGACTACTGTTAGGCAGGTTCTGAAGGTCTACGAGGAGTTTTTGAGGAGGTTCCCCACACCCAACGCCTTGGCTGAGGCTAGTGAAGATGAGGTGTGGGCACTCTTAAAGCCTCTTGGGCTTAGGCATAGGGCTAGGCAGCTAATAGAGCTCGCTAGGGCTCTTGTCGAGAGGTTTAGTGGCGCTGTCCCCTGTAGCTTTGAGGAGCTCAAGTCCTTGCCTGGGGTGGGAGACTACATAGCTTCAGAAGCTGTGCTGAGGGCGTGTAGAGAGCCTGCACCCCTCCTTGACGTAAACATTGTTAGAGTGCTTAGAAGAGTGTTTGGCGTTGAGCCGTCTAAGGGTAATCCATATGAGGACTCAGCGCTGCTGGGCATAGCCAAGGAGCTCACACCTAGAGACTCTGCTGAGGCTGTGGAGCTCGCCTATGGCGTTATGGACTTGGCTAGAAAGGTCTGCAAAGCGAGAAGCCCTCTATGTGCAGAGTGCCCAGTTAAAGACATCTGTAAGTGGTTTTCTGCTCAGAGAGCTCAGCACTAAGGCTTTGCGCTGTCTCAAAAAGCTATTATTCTTCGCCTCTCTAGAGCTATACACGTGGCTACACCATGGCGACAGTGCTGAAATTGATTGGAAACACACCCCTTGTAGAGCTCAAGAGGGTTAGGCCTCTGGGAAACGCCAGGGTCTTCGTTAAGCTCGAGTTCGTCAACCCTACGGGTAGTCACAAGGACAGAATTGCTCTTTACATGATTAAAGACGCCATTCAGAGGTATGGGCTGAAGCCTGGCGATGTTGTAGTTGAGGCTTCTAGTGGTAACACAGCTATTTCAGTTGCTTTTGTTGCTCAGCAACTTAGCCTAAAGCCCATAATTGTCGTGCCTAGGGGCACCAGCAAGAGTAAGGTTGCTATGCTGAGGCTGTTGGGGGCTGAGGTTGTCGAGGGCGGCGACAAGCCTTCTGATGAGGACTACTACATAAGGCTTGCTGAGAGGATCGCTAGGGAGAGGAGAGGGATTTTTCTAAACCAGTACGCAAACCCTGCAAACGCACAAGCACACTACGAGACAACAGCAGTTGAGATCTGGAGAGCCCTAGATGGTGATGTGAGTGCTTTTGTTATGGGCGTGGGGACAGGGGGGACGATAACGGGCGTTGGGAGGTTTTTGAAGGAGAGAAAGAGAGATGTGCTAATAGCTGCTGTAACCCCAAAGGGCTCACCCCTAGCCGGGGGCACTGTAGGTGACAGAATTGAGGGATTGCTCTACACAGACATACCACCACTACTGGATAGGAGCATCATAGACAAGGTCGTAGAGGTCTCTTACAGAGAGGCCATGGAGATGGCCGTGAGGCTTGCAAGGGAAGAGGGGCTCCTCGTCGGCATATCTTCAGCTGCAAACACTGTAGCAGCCCTAAGGGTGGCTGAGGAGCTGGGGAAGGGAAATGTTGTGACTCTTGCAGCAGACTCCATACTTAGGTATGTAGATGATATCATGAGGCACTTCGGGGAAGGGGCCTAAGGGGTTTAGCCCCACTCAGCCTTCACATAGCTTTACACAGCTTTATGTTCATTGCCTCACCTCCATCCCCTGCACTGCCCCTTGGCTCTGCACATGCCTTGGGGGCGCCTCTGAGCACCCCCAATAGGGCTCAGCATGTTGAGGTCCCTGTGGAGAGCCCCTATAGCAAAGGGCTCTTCACGCTCATAGAGGAGCTCACTTAAGCACCCCAAAACTGCACAGCACTTATAGGGCTTGACTCTACTCTTTAGGGGCACTAGAGTGAGGCGGGGACTACTCCACGGAGAGAATGTGGTGCTTAGGCTTGCAATGGCCCTATCCTTTCTTCACAAGTATTCTTATTGTGTAAGGGTATCGCTCTACCTCTTGTGGTAATATCCTCACCTCTAGCCCCTCGTCGGTGTGCATCCACTCAGCCTTCCCCTTAGAGCCCATGACCTCTACGTGCAGAACCTCTCCATTAATCATGTTCACTCTCTTTGAGAGAGCCCTTAGGATAAGCCTTTCCCTAGGCTCTCCAAGAACAATACCGTACAATACCTCCCCTAGGGGGTAGGCTCTCTTAACAGTGTACCTAACGTCTTCCTCTGTAAACACCAGCTTTTTCTCAGTGAAGAACCCCTCTTCGGCAAGCCTTGTCGGGCCTTCTCCAAACACTTTCCAAGGCTGTGAGCCGTATACAGCCTCTCCCTGTGTCTTCATCCAGCTACCCACCTCAAGCAAGGTCCTCTTCACCTCCTCTGGCACTGTTCCATCAGGCTTTGGCCCTATGTTCAGTAGGAAGACACCGTTTTTACTCACGACGTCAACCATGTGCTGAAGGATTACCTCAACAGGCTTGTACTCTGCATCCCTTATGTACCCCCAGGACTTGTAGTCTATAGAGGTGTCTGAGACCCACGGCTGCCTCTGAATATCTTTCACAGTACCTCTCTCAATGTCTGGCACAGCCGTGCCCTCTCTAAACGCATTGTATTTGTACACTATGACGGGTTCTACACCCCACCTGTAGCACCTATTGTAGTAGTAAGCAGCAAAGGCCTTTAGGTAGGGCTCAAAAGCAGGGTTAGCAATCCACCAGTCAAAGTATATGAGCCAGGGCCTGTACTTCTCGACAACTTCCACGATCCTGAGGAGCCAGTCCATCAAGAACTCCTTGTCAGGGTACAGGTTGCCTGGCCCTGGGGGGGCCCTGGGGTCTAGGGAAGCCGGCTTTGCGGGCCCATAGAGGTCGTAGAACCTCGGGTCCCTAACATCAGACTCTACCCTAGTCCCAGGCTCGAAGAAAAACCAGTGCTCAGCCCTATGATACGAGACGCCGAAGATAAGCCCTCTGGACTCCACAGCCTCTCTAAGCTCTTTAACAACATCCCTCTTAGGCCCAGCCCTAGCTGCACACCACCTAGTGTAGCTAGAGTCCCACATTGCGAAACCGTCGTGGTGCTCAGCAACTAAAACAACAAACTTTGCACCGCTTTTCTCAAAGAGCTTAGCCCACTCATCAGGATCCCAGTTCTCTGCTGTGAACATGGGTATGAAGTCTTTGTAGCCAAACTCTGTCAAGGGCCCGAAGTTCTTAGTGTGGAAGCTGTGCTCTGGAGCACTAGGTATGTACATGTTTCTCGAGTACCACTCACTACCAAAGGCAGGGACGGAGTACACACCCCAATGGATAAATATGCCGAACCTAGCATCTGTAAGCCACTTTGGGGCTCTATAGTTTCTCAAAGACCTCCAATCGGGCTTGAAGGGCCCCTTGCTGGGGGCTGGAATAGCCTTCAGAATTTCGAGGGGGTCTGCTGAGAATATCTCAAGGTACTTATCAAATGGGTTAGCGCTTTGCTCAACCACGCATCCTCAACCCAGGTGAAGCTAGCCACACCCTCTATATAAATTCTCTAGAGCTGAGGACGCTCTCTGCGCCCATGGATGTGCCTAAGGGTGTGAGCAGGGATTTGCTAAGCCCTCTTCTCAAATGGGCTGCAGTACTTCAACGCCTATATCTCTGGCGCCTTCTCTACACCATACCTCTTCAGCATCTCTAGCACTGCGTTATCTAAGCTCTTCTCAATATCAGGTGGCAGTGGCTCTACGCTGTGCTCCTTCAGCACCTTTTCAACATACTCCCTAGCGACTGTGTTTAGAGCCTTAGAGCCGCCCCTCCTCCACATGTCCATAGCCTTCTTATCTAGGAGCCTTGGTATAAAGTGCTCTTTTTTCCACCAATCACGTGTATGCCTGTACTTTAGAAGCAGCCCACCAGGGCCCACCTCCTCTATTAGCCACTCTGCCAGTGCCTCAACATCTACATGAACGCCTTTTGCAAACCTAAGGGCTGAGCCAGCGACATCATCGTCTATAGCGAGCTTGAGCAAGCTTATGCCGTTTTCCTCTAGAAGCATCCCAGAGCCTATAGCCATGTTTATGCCAGAGAGGACAGATATTAGTGCACCAAAAGCTGACTCCAAGGATGCTTGCGGGTCAAAAACCTTTGCATCACTGACCATGGTGTAGGAGGCGCTTGGAACACCATAGAATTTCGCAAGCTGTGAAAAAGCAGCAGACATAAGCCCAACCTCAATGTAGCCTGTGCAGGAGGTTGCAAACCTCTGGTCAAATACTGTTGGAGAACTGCTGTAGACTGTAGGTGTGCCTGGCTTTGTGAACTGAGCGATGACGAGCCCTGATAGAAACTCTGCGTTTGCTTGTAGCACAGCACCAGCTAGTGTTGCAGGTGCTGTGCCCCCTGTCTGCGGCATTGGAATAATGTGCACAGGTATGCCATGCCTAGCACAGTCCATGAGGTTTTGCACAGCGATGCTGCTCCACTTAAGGGGTGGCGAAGGACATACTGCGAATATCATGAACGGCTTTCTACTAACATTCTCCTCACCGACTACAGCTGCCATGAGCTTTACAGCGTCTGGATCCACTTGTCCCCTAGCTCACGAACAGCTGCAACAAGAGCTCTTTCAATAGCTTCAAGAGGGTCTATGCCAGCTTCAATAACTCTTCTACAGAGCTCTGCAACCCCCTCAGGGTCACCATTAACTACAGCTTCTTTTAATTTACTGAGCAGCTCCTCTTTCAATAACACGCCTTACACCACAGAATATTAGCCTCAGTGAACTAATATATAGCTGTAGGCTGCTCAAATCGCCCTAGCTCAGCAAAACTTTAAGTAAGAGCTCTGGCAACACAACCCTTTTAGGGTGTTGTGCATGAGCTTCCTCAAGAGCTTTGTTTCCCGAGTTTCCGTAGAGGGTTTTGCTAAGCTAATAGACCACACTATGCTCAGAGTGGATGCCGATAGAAAGGCTGTTGAGAAGGCTGTTGAGGAGCTCCTTAGGTATGGATTTAGATGCCTTGTTGCATCTCCCTACCATCTGTATGTACTGAATAGAGAGG
>Ga0185307_1000759_pt1 | contig 19338 bp, 22 predicted proteins | sample LHCtaG_FD_128010 | JGI IMG/M metagenome (GOLD analysis project Ga0185307, IMG submission 128010) | Hot spring microbial communities from Little Hot Creek, USA to study Microbial Dark Matter (Phase II) - LHC4sed_matched (SPADES... | ecosystem: Environmental > Aquatic > Thermal springs > Hot... | reverse complement strand
CTTTATATTCATAGCCATTCCGCCATTTTTCAAAATTAGTTGCATCTAAGATACGAAATTTAATCCCTTCTCCTCCGGCTACTGAAAAATATCCATGGATTGTCCAATCTTTCTTAATATATCTTTCCCAATGATAAGCATAACCAGCTTCAATATACCCACTCCAATTGATAATTGTAATTGTGATTGGTTTAATAGTTACACCTTTATCCATCTTATCACGCCCTCCTTTTCCGTCTCTTACTTCACAAGAAATGATAGCGGTTCCTGACCTTTCCGGTGCTTTCCAATTAACTGTTTTTCCTGAACTTGATAAAAGTGTACCATTTGTACATGACCAATGATAAGTTAAATAGTCGCCATCAAGGTCATAAGCAGAACATTCAAAAGTATATGTTGATTCTGGATAGAAGACTTGTGAAGAGGCAGTAATAGAATTAATTACTGGCGGACGATTTTCCTTTTCCTTTTTGCATCCCAAAATAATTAAAAGAAAGATTAATAAAAATAAAAACATCTTCTTCATAAAGCCTCCTTATTTAAAAGCATTTCATATTTTAAGAAATATTTTATTTTTGTCAACAAAAAGAAAAAAACATCTCCCTTAATAACCCCACCGTCCAGGGGAGGCATCCCCCTTTGGTTTTCTAATCTTATTGCCATTATCAACACCTTTAGCCTATTTAATAAATTTATTCTTGCCTTTTTTATCGGCATCATCGCATAAATTACCTTCCAATACCCCGTTGCCAATCTTATTAGCCCCATCGAGCCCATTCTGGTTGACAGCCCCCTTTACACTAGAAAGTATATTAGAAAGATTGTTTTTAATAAAATTATAGATAACTATTTTTAATTAAAATTATATATAACATTTTTAGTATTTTTTATCATATATATGATATAGCAAATTTTTTAAAAAGTCAAGTGGATATTTTTTATTTTTCATTAAAAATATATGGTGATATTTTTTAGAAAGTCAAAATTTTATTTTGACTTTAAAGAAGAGTGGACATTTTTTAATTTTTAAAATTTAGGGGTAAGATGATTTGGAAGATTTTTTGAAAAGAAGGTAAGTAAAGTGGTGGCGGATGATAACCCGGATTCTGTTTATGCGGTCATTTATCTTCGCGGTCTACCCGGGGCTTAAAAACGAGGGCCAACCAACCTCTCGCCCCTATTTGACCTTGCTCCGGATAGGGTTTGTCCACCTTGTCCCTCGCGAGACAAGGTAGTGCGCTCTTACCGCACTGTTTCACCCTTGCCCGCATCCTGCCAAAAGGCAGGACCGCTGGCGGTTTCCGTTTCTGTGACACTTTCCGTCTACCTTGCCTTGCGGCAAGATAGCCTTCGGTTGCCCGAAGTATCCGGGTTGGCATGAGTCCGGAGTTTCCTCAGTGGGAAAAATTCCCACCGTGACCGCTTCATCCGCCACCTTTAATAAATATAAGACAATTTTTTAAAAATATCAAGATAAATTGACTTTAGCTGATTTCTTTTTTAAAATATTCAATAATGAATCTATATAAAGAAAGACAAAAAAGGGTTTTTTCTTTAATAGCCGAAAATAAAGTTGACAGCTTTTTGGTTACCGATTTAGTTAATATCCGTTATCTTTGTGGCTTTACCGGCAGTAATGGCTATCTTTTCTTTTTTGATAATAAGGTCTATTTTTATACCGATTTTCGCTACGCTTTACAAAGTGAAAGGGAGGTTTTTTGCGATAAGATTTTTATCATCAAGAAGAATTTTTATCTAAGCCCACCAAAAGAACTTTTGAAAGTAAAAAGATTGGGAATTGAGAAAGAAAATTTGAGTCTTGATAATTACGAAAAGCTTTTAAATTATTTTAAAAAGAAAAAGAAGAAGATTAAGCTTTTGCCCTTGCCTAATGTGATAAGAGAATTAAGGGCAATAAAAGATGAAGAAGAGATTTCTTTGATAAAGAAGGCGGCTTCTTTAACCGATGAGGTTTTTAATAAGGTGTTAAATGAAATTAAAGAGGGTGTGAAGGAAAGGGATTTGGCTTTATTTATTGAAGGAGAGTTTAAGAAAAATGGTGAGATTGCCTTTCCAGTAATTGTTGCCAGTGGTGAAAATTCTGCCTTGCCCCACGCGCGGGCAAGTGAGAAAGAGGTAAGATTTGGTGAAGCGATTGTGATTGATATCGGTTTGAAATATAATGGTTATTGTGCTGATTTAACGAGAACAGTTTTTTTGGGAAAGATAAGTGATGAGTTTAAAAAGATTTATCAGATTGTTTATGATGCCCAAAAAAAGGCAATCGATTTTTTATCTTTTTCAATTAATGAAGGTAAAAAGATGAAAGCAAAAGCGGTTGATTTGCGTGCCCGAAGTTATATCAAGGAAAGGGGTTACGGTGATTTTTTTGGTCATTCTTTGGGACACGGCGTTGGTTTGGAAGTCCACGAAAAACCTTGGATTTCTTTTTTGTCAAAAGACCAGTTAAAGCCTAATATGGTTTTTACAATTGAACCCGGTATCTATCTGCCTAATAAGGGAGGAGTAAGGATTGAAGATTTGGTGCTTTTAAGAGAGAAAGAGGTTATCTTACTTTCGCAAAGTGAGAAAAATTTGATAGTTTTATAATTGGCAAAGGAGGTTAAGATGATTACACCGAATGATTTTCGTTTTGGAACCATTATTAAATTGGAAGATGGTTATTATCAAGTAGTTGAATATCAAAGAGTAAAAATTGCCCAAAGAAGGGCCTTTGTGAAGACAAAATTGAAAAATTTATTAACCGGTCAAGTGATTGAGAAAAATTTTGATTCCGATGCCACTTTGGAAGAAGTGGAATTGGAGAAAAAGAAGGGACAGTTTCTTTATTGTGAAGGAGATAACTATTATTTTATGGATTTAGAGACTTATGAGACGCTCTTTTTCCCTAAGGAGGTGCTTGGTGACCGAATTTATTATCTAACGGAAAATTTGGAAGTGGCTATTCTTTATCTTCAAGGAAAACCAGTAAATATTGAGGTGCCAACCTTTGTCGTTTTGCAAGTAATAGAAACCCAAGCAGCTTTTAAAGGCGATACCCAAGCAGGTTCTTCTAAACCCGCAAAACTTTCTACTGGTTTAGTAATTGATGTTCCTTTTTTTGTGGAAGTTGGTGATTATGTGCGGATTGATACGAGAACCAATACTTATGTGGAGCGGGTTTTATGAATATTAAAAAGGTGTTGATTGCTAATCGGGGAGAGATTGCGGTAAGGATAATTAGAGCTTGTAAAGAATTGGGAATTAAGACGGTTATTGTCTATTCCGAAGCTGATAGGGAAAGTTTGGGAGTGAAATTGGCTGACGAAAAGGTTTGTATCGGTAAAGGACCACCGCAGGAAAGTTATCTTTTGGCTTCCCGAATTCTTTCTACCTGTGAGATTACTAATAGTGATGCCGTTCATCCGGGCTACGGTTTTTTAGCCGAATCAACCGATTTTGCTGATGCCTGTGAAGAGATGAAGATAGTTTTTATCGGACCAACATCAGAAACAATCAGACTTTTTGGTGACAAATTGGAGGCAAAGAAGTTGGCAAAAAAGTACGGTTTAAAAGTAATTCCCGGCTCAGAAGATGTCGTGAAAGATGAGAAGGAGGCAAAGAAAATCGCCAAGGAGATTGGTTATCCAATAATTTTGAAAGCCTGTGCTGGTGGTGGTGGTAAGGGGATGAAGTTAATTAAAGATGAAGAAGAACTTTTAAATAGTTTTTCCGCGGTAAGATTAGAAGTTAAAAATGCCTTTTTTGATGACCGGTTATATATTGAAAAGTATTTGGCGCCAGTAAGACATATTGAGTTTCAAATTTTGGGCGATGGGAAAGGTGGTGTTTTAGTTTTTCCACCACGCGATTGCACTATCCAATTTCGTCACCAAAAGATAATTGAAAAAAGCCCAGTTTTCAATATTCCTTACGAAGCAATAAAAGAGGTTCAAGAAAAGATTTTAAATTTGTGTTCGGAGATAAAATATCGGAGCGCCGGGACAATAGAATTTCTTTATTATGACGATTTCTATTTTATGGAAGCCAATACCCGCATCCAAGTGGAACACCCGGTAACCGAAATGATTACCGGTTTTGATTTGGTAAAAGAGCAGATTAGAATTGCCAACGGCAGAAACTTGATTTCCAAAATTATTGAGGCTAACGGTTTTGCCATTGAAGCCCGTCTGAACGCCTGTGACCCGGAAAATAACTTCGCTCCTTCACCAGGAAAGATTGAAAAACTTTATCTCCCTTTTTATCCTTTTGTGAGGATTGATACCCATATTTACGAAAATTATGTTATTCCTCCTTATTATGACCCCCTTTTGGCAAAATATATTGCTTGGGGAGCAGATCGCGAAGAAGCCCGCAGAAGATTGTTAAATGCCTTGAAGGAGACGGAAATCGGCGGAATAAAGAGTAATAAAGATTTTTTAATAAAACTTTTGGAAGACGAAGATTTTCTTCGGGGAGAATATTACAAAATTACTGAAAAATTAAAGGCTATTAAAATTTAATGAATTTTAATAAAAAATTAAAATGGGGAAAATTATTATGGTGTTTGTTTTTATTTGTCTATTTCTTTTTTTTCTTTAAAAATCTCTTTCTTTCTTCCCTTTCTCAAAATCAACTAATTCCCATAATCTTTTTTATCGTTCTTAGTTATTGGATGATTATTGAGTATTATTTTTCTTCGCCTTTTTTTCAATCAGGTATTTATGAATACCATAAGGTTTTAAGAATATTTTATTCTTTATATTTTTACCCCTTTTTGATTTTTAACGCGATTGATTATTGTTATAAAAATTTTTCCCAAATAAATTTCTTAAAACCAACCATAAATATTTTGGGTTTATTGATTTTTTTTGTTGGAACTGTTTTAAGGCTTATTACCCTCTTTTTTTCTTTAAATTCTTCTTTAAATAATTTGCCGCAAATGCCGATTTATAAAAAAATCAGACAGCCAAGATACTTGGCAACTTTAATCCAGTTAATAGGCATCGCTTTTACTTTTTCTTCTTTTATCGGATTGCTTTTGTTACCGATTGGGATTTTAATAATTATTGCTGAAGCCAAATATGAAGATAAATTTTTAAAGAAATATTATAAAGATACTAAAACCTTTTTGTTAATACCCAAGATAATCTAAAATTGATAATAACAATAGGGACACTGAGTGGCTGGTTTGGGTATCAGTCTTTCGCAAGAAGGACATTTTTTAAATTCAATTTGGCACAGCTGACAAATTTTTTTCTCGTTGGATAATTCTTGATTGCAAAAGGGACAATGGCAATTATTGTTTTCCTTCATTTTTTGCCTTCTTTTTTAAATAATCTTCAATCGCCTTGTGGAGAGCATCAGCCCCTAAATTAGAACAATGCATTTTGTGGGGCGGTAAACCACCCAGTTCTTTAGCAACCATTTCGTTGGTTATTTTTAAAGCTTCTTCAATCGTCTTCCCTTTTGCCATCTCGGAAACCATACTGGAAACGGCGATGGCGGCTCCACAACCAAAAGTTTTGAACTTTACATCCACAATTACGCCATCTTTTACTTTAATGTAAAAAGTCATCATATCGCCGCAAACGGGATTACCAACTTCGCCAATACCATCGGCATCGGGAATTTCTCCCACATTCCGGGGATTCCGGAAATGTTCCATTACCTTTTCCGAATACATCATTTAATTATAAATAAAAGATTTTTAAAAATCAAGATAATTATAATTATTGACATTTTTAAAAATTTAAGTTATCCTTTATAAAAGTAGGAGGAAAAATGAGAATAAATATCACTGCCCGCCATTTTGAACTTCCCGAACGTTTAAATGAATTAATAGAAAAGAAAAAGAGAAAGTTTGAAAAATTTGAAAATCTTATTGTGGATTTTGCTCTTTCCCTTTCTAAGGATTCGGCTTATTTTATTAGTGAAGGAAAAATCAAATTAAAGAGCGGAATAATTAATGCGAAAGTGAGAAATTCCGATTTGGGTTTAGCCGTAAACGAAACCTTTGAGCGGTTGCTTACCCAACTTAAAAAACATCACGAAAAATTAATAGAAAAAAATAGTAAAAGAAAATGACCGAAGTAATAACCAAAAAGATAAAAGTCTCGGAGCTCTATCAAGAAAAAAAGGAAGACCTTAATTTAGAATTAATAAGTCCCTATGGTTTGGAAGAAAGAGAGATTATTACTGCCGATATCAATCGTCCAGGATTAGCTTTAGCTGGTTATACCGAAATTTTTCTTTTTGAAAGAATTCAGATTATCGGACGAACGGAATCCGGTTATCTGGCCACTTTAGACAATGAAAAAAAGAAGGAAGCCATTGAAAGAGTGATGAAATTTCAACCACCGGTTTTTATTTTTACCCACGAGAGCGAAGTAATAAAAGATTTTTTACCAGCGAGTGAAAAATACCAAGTACCGATTTTGAAAACTACTCTGCCCACCACTTTTTTTATCCATCGGCTTACCTCTTATCTTGATTACAAATTAGCGCCAGAAACCTATGTCCATGGAGACCTGGTAGATGTTTATGGTATTGGTTTATTAATTGTGGGTGAATCAGGGATTGGTAAAAGTGAATGTGCCTTAGATTTAGTTGCTCGGGGGCATCGGTTGGTAGCGGATGATTTGGTAAGAATCTTAAAAAGAGGAGAAGGGATTTTGATGGGTTATAATGCCGCCAAAACCCCTAAATTACAACATCATATTGAAATTAGGGGCGTAGGAATTGTTGATATCTATAGTCTTTTTGGTGTTCGGGCATTAAGGGTGCAAAAAAGAATTGAAGTGGTTGTGGAATTGGTAAAATATCGGAAAGATATTGATTATGAAAGATTAGGTATTGAAGACCAGTATACGGAAATTTTGGGAGTTAAGATACCTTTAGTAAAAATCCCCGTTATTCCGGGAAAAAATTTGGCATTGGTTTGTGAAGTAATCGCTAAAAATCACCTTTCAAAAATATTAGGCTATCATCCGGCAAAAACCTTTTATGAAGAATTAAACCGGATCTTATTAGGAAAACCTCAGGTTGACCGTTTTATAACCGATGATGTCGAATAATGACTAAGATTGGTGCCATAATTTTAACCCATAGTCAATTGGCTTTTGGTTATCAGAAAATATTAGAAAAGATGTTTGGCAATTTAGAAGCGACAGTGTTTTTAACCAATGAAGGACTTTCAGAAAAAGAGTTAAAGAAAAAATTGGAGGAAGAGATTGAAAAATTAGCAAAAGAAAAGATAATAATCTTTGTGGATATTATCCATGGTAGTTGCGCCCAAGTTGCCGCCCAAGTTAAAAAAGAGAAAGATAATATAAAATTAGTTTGTGGCTTTAATCTTCCTTCATTAATTAAGTTTTTTACTTATAAAGATAAAATTCCTTTGGAAGAGTTATTGAAAGAAGTAATTGCTTCGGGCAAAGAGGGAATAAAAGAAATTTAAAGAAGGTGAAGAAGGTTTGTATAATATTTTTGCCCGTTTTTCAATAAGAGTTGGCGAATGGGAAAGGGAAATAGCAATTACTAACGATTCAATCGGGAGTAACGAAAATCCAGTTGTTGCCTATGATGCAGGAAGAAATAAAGTTTGGGTTGCTTGGCAAAAGAACATTAATAATAATTGGGAGATATTCGTTACCCGTGGCGACCCAATAAATGGTTTTGAATTACCTCATCGTTTAACTTTTTCACTCGCCTCTGATATAAACCCTGGTATCGTCGTAGTTTCGGATACTGTTTGGGTAGTTTGGGAAAGGCAAAATCAACAAATCCTGACAAAATTTTATGACGGTGAAAGTTGGTCAGATAGCTTAATAATTGATTTTTATCCAAAGAGGAAACGGAATTTATTTTCAATCTTGGTGCGGTGAGATTTTCCCTTTGGATACTACTTTTCTTTGTGAAAAGCCTTGTTTAACCGCTATGGGTACTACTTGTGTTTGGTGCCTTTATCAAAAAAATATTAATAATAATTACGAAATTTTTGGTAGTTATATTTACTATTCCGGAATTCAAGAGCAAGTAGTAAAAAAGGACCTTTCCTTAAAAAAGAAGCTAATTGCTTTTAGAAATCACCAAGTTAATTTTTTTGATAAATACAAAATTTATAACCCCTTAGGTCAAGAAATAAGTAAGAATCTGTTTAAAGCTGGGGTTTATTTCTTAATAAAAAGATAATCTCTTTTCTTTGTCGAAGTAAATTCTTAAAGGTTTTATATTGATAATTTTTCTTCCTATAATATTAAAGAGCTTTTTTCTTTTCTGATTATTGGCTTTTTCTTTAACAGCTGATGATTCTTCGTATTTGATAATCAAAAAATTTTGATTAGCGGTACCGATTACATAGATTTCATTTTCTTTTATTATGATATCGTTACCTTCATCAAAATTACCGGAATTAAAACTAATTCGCCAGGATTCATTTCCTTCTTTGTCATATTTGGTAGTAAGTAAGTCATTATTGCTACCAATGGCATAGAGAAAGTTATTGTAATAGATAATCTTATTGCCCCAACCCCCATCAATCCTTCTTTCCCAAATTATTGACCCGTTAGGACTAAATTTGGTAATAACGAAATAGGCATCTAAAAAACCAGTAAGATAAAGGTTATTATTCTCATCAATCGCCATTGCTTTCGGTTCGTCATCAGGTCCAGGATGGCCATAAATTCTTTGGAAAAGCCTTTGCCCATTTTGGTTATATTTTAAAATTACCCAATTTTCTCCCAAGTCTGGATGATAATCAAAACCAGCAATACAGACATTTTTACTGCTATCAATACCAATAACCTTTCCCCATTCATTTTTATCAACAGTGGAATAGACCCTTGACCAATAAAAATTTCCAGCAGTATCGTACTTTATTGTTAGAATATCGCTGCCACTAACTGAAAAATCCGTTGAACCGGTTATAAAAATGTTACCGCTGCCATCATAAATTATCTTTTCACCAGAATTTGCTAAACTATTGTTTTCACTATGAAATCTTTCCCAAATAAGGTCACCATTTTTATTTAGCTTATAAGTTCCCACAAAACTCCCATCGGCTGATTGTCTGATGCCGGTTAGATAAATATTAAAAAAGTCGTCAATCGTTATACTCCGCGCATAATCATAGCCAGTAGTTCCAAAAGTTCTTTGCCATAAGAGATTACCCAAAGAATCGTATTTTAAAATTAGATAATCCCAATTGTTATTATTAGAATAAGTTGCTCCACAGATATATATTGAATTTTCATTATCAATCACTATTCCGGAAACGGCTTCGTTCCCTGTCCCACCGAACCTCTTTAACCACAAAAGTTCTCCCGCGGGATTAAGTTTTACTAAAATAATATCATCACCGGTGGCTGTACTTTCACTGACACCAACACCAATGATGTTGCCGCTCCTATCAATTGTTAAAAAATAACCACAATCACTTCCTTGTCCTTCATAAGTAAATCGCCAAATTTCGTTTACCTGATTAAAAAGAAAAATTAAAATTATTGAAATCATAATTTATTATATTTTTCTTTGTTAAAAAGTCAATATCCCTTGAAATTTTTATTAAATTTTCTATAATCAAATTATGAAATATCTTTTGATCTTTCTTTTTTTATTAAATTGTTCCTTTAATTATTTAAAAGAAGTTGAAAAAAAGATTGTTTTGGCTCCCTATAATGACTATTTTGTGGTTGTTAATAAAGTAGATGATAAAAAAATTGAAAAATGGCATAATTATTTTGAAAAAAACAAAAAGGAATTAAAAAAACTGGCAAAAAAATATTTTCCAGTTCCTGAAGAAAGCAATTTTCAATTTAAATTTTTTGCTTACGATTCTTTGAAAGGAGATTATTTAATCCGTTATTTTGCCTTTAAACCCAATCCGATAGATATCGCTGGTTGGCATTTTATTTTTATTTTAGATAAAAATGGTAGATTAAAAAAAGCTTTTCTTTCGGAGGTTCCTTTAGAAAAATGAGAAAGGAAAAAGCCAAAAAGATTATTGTTAATGAAAAAAAGATTATTTTAATCCTTTTTTTAATCTTTTTATTATTAGCTTTTTTAGCCTATGACCCAAAGCCAGCGTTAGGCGGTGATAATATCCATTATCTTCTTTTAGCCCAATCATTGATAAGCTTTAAAGGTTATAAAGATTTATGGCATCCCCAAGAAAAGCCCCATACCCAATATCCTTTTGGTTTTCCTTTGTTGATTATCCCTTTTTTGCTAATCTTCGGTAAAGATTCTTTATTTTTGAATATTTTGCCTTTAATTTTTTTTATCCTTTCTTTTTTTCTTGTTTATAAAATTTTTGAAAAATGGAAATTTAAATATCTCTTACTTTCTTTGTTTTTTTTCTCTCCTTTAGTAGTTGAAAATTCCCATGTTCTCCTTTCTGAGCCCCCTTTTATTTTCTTTTCTCTTTTAACTCTCTTTTTCTTTTTAAGATGGGAAGAGACTAAAAAAATTAAATACTTTTTGTTCTCTTCATCTTCAGCGACTTTTGCCTTTTTTATCCGAACCGCCGGTATCAGTTTGGTTTTGGCACTTCTTATTTATTTTTTAATTAAAAAAAGATATCTTTATTTGCTAATTTTATTTTTAATTTTTTTTCTTCCCTTTTTTGCCTGGCAAGAGCGAAATAGAAAAATAGCAAATGAAGTTAGTTATTTAGCCCAATTTCTCCAAAAAAATCCTTATCAACCAGAATTAGGAAATATCAATTTTTCAGAATATTTAGCTCGTTTTCTCAAAAACTTCTATCTTTATAACTTTTTGATAATGCCCAAAATTTGTTATTTTAAGGAATCACCTCCGCCAATTTGGCAGTTTTTTATAGGAATATTAACGATAATTTTTATTATTATGGGTAGTTATTTTTTAATAAAGAAAAAAACATCTTTAAACCTTTTTATTTTTCTTTATTTTCTTTTATCTTCTTTGATAATCCTTTCTTGGCCTGAGGTTTGGACTAGCGAAAGATTTCTTTTCCCTTTTCTCATTTTTTTATTCTACATAACAATTATTGGTGGAGAAAAAATATTTTATAAATTAAAGATAAATTTTCTTGCCTATCTTTTTCTTTCTTTTCTTTTTCTCTTTTATCTGATAAAGAACTTACAGATAATTAAAGAAAATTTGCCTAACACAATAAAAAATTTTAGTGGTGATAAATATGCTGGTTATCCGATTGATTGGCAAAACTATTTTAAAGTGTTAAAATGGGCAAAAGATAATCTCCCCCAAGAAGCAATTATCGTTTCGCGAAAACCCGAATTTACCTATTTTATCTCTCAAAGAAAATCCGTTCTTTATCTTTTTTCGACAGAACCCCAAAAAGTATTAAAAAAAATGATAGCCGATAAAGCTGACTATCTCTTGTACGATAATTTTTATTGGACCTTAACTTCTCAAAAATACCTTTTGCCCGTATTAAAAATTTATCCCGAATATTTTGAGCTCGTGTATCAAACACCGCCTCCAAAAATGGAGCTTTTTAAAATTAAAAAGAATTAAGATATTGACTTTTAAAAATTTTTTAGTTATATTTTTTATATAAAAAACGGGGCGTGGCGCAGTGGTTTAGCGCACCAGCTTGGGGTGCTGGGGGTCGCTGGTTCAAATCCAGTCGCCCCGATTTTTTATTTTTCTTCTTTTAATCTTTTTTGCCAATTAAGAACAATTTGAAATATTTCGATCGGTGAAAGTTCATTAAGATTTAATTTTTTAAGTTCTTCTAAAATTGGATGGTCAATCGGATAAAATAAGGTTAATTGTAGAGGATTTTTATCTTTTAAACCTTTTAAACTAACTTCTTCACCACTTTCTAAATACTTTAAAACTTCTCTTGCTCGCTCAATAACTTCTTTAGGAATACCGGCTAACTTAGCAACTTCTATACCGTAGCTTCGGGAACTTCTCCCTTCAACCAATTTTCTTAAAAAAATAATCTCCTCCCCTTGTTCTTTTACTAAAAAAGTATAATTTTTTACCCGTGGTAAATAACGAGCGATATCAGTTAATTCGTGAAAATGGGTAGCAAAAATGGTTTTTGGCCGGGTTTTTGGATGCGAATGTAAATATTCAGTTGTTGCCCAAGCAATTGCTAAACCATCATAAGTAGCAGTGCCCCGACCTACTTCATCTAAAATAACTAAACTTCTTTCGGTAGCATTATTTAAAATATTAGCGGTTTCTTGCATCTCCGCTAAAAAAGTGGAAACTCCTCGTGATAAATCGTCAGAAGCACCGATACGGGTAAAAATTTTGTCAACAATTCCAATTTTACAATAACGACAAGGGACAAAAGAACCCATTTGCGCAAGGATGACGATTAAAGCAACCTGTCGGAGATAAGTAGATTTTCCGGACATGTTAGGACCCGTGATTAATAAAATTTGGTGGGTGGTATTATTAAGATAGGTATCATTGGGAATAAAACCTTCTCCCAATAATTCTTCTACCACCGGATGCCGGCCTTCTTGAATCACAATTTCGTCGCCATTATCTACAATTGGTTTTACATAATTTTTTTCTTTTGCCACTTTGGCTAAAGACAAATACACATCAACTTCGGCAACCACCTTAGCAAACTCAAAAACTTCTTTTATCTCTTTACTTATTTCTTTGCGTAAATTAACGAATAGTTCATATTCTAAGGTTTTTATTCTTTCATTCGCTGTTAAAATTTTTGTTTCGTATTCTTTTAATTCGGGAGTAATAAATCTTTCAGCATTGGACAAGGTTTGTTTCCGAAGGTAATCCTTGGGCACATATTTAGCATAAGATTTGGTTACTTCAATGTAATAACCAAAGACCGAATTATAACCAATTCGTAAAGTGGGGATATTGGTTCTTTTTCTTTCTCTCTCTTCGATTTTTAAAATGTAATCTTTAGCATTTTTGGCAATTGTTCTTAATTCATCAAGCAGCTCTGATACCCCTTCTTTAATAATTTCTCCTTCGGTAATTGTTGGTGGTGGATCCTCAACAATGGTTTTCTCGATTTTTTCAATTAGCAGTTTAAAATCAGCAATTTTTTTTCCCAAATTCTTAAGTCGTTCGTTATCAGTATTAAGTAAAATTGTTTTTAAAGGCAAAGAAAATTTAAGCCATTCCTTTAGATTTACTAAATCGCGACCATTAGCTCTTTCCGTAGCTACGCGGGAAGCAATTCTTTCAATATCACCAATTTTTCCTAAAAGCTTTTCTAATTCTTTCATTAAGGAATAAGAAGAATAGATTGTTTCCACCGCATTTAAACGAGTATTTATTTCCTCGATAGCTAGCAAGGGGTATAAAAGCCATCTTCTTAAAAGTCTTCCTCCTTGGGGAGTTAAAGTTTTGTCAATAACTGACAATAAAGAGCCTTCAAAACTACCATCGCTAATTCTTTCTAATAATTCTAAATTTCTTCTCGTTGATTTATCTAAAACAAGGTAATTTTTTGATTCTTGATAAGTAATTTTGGAGATGTTATTTAAAGCTCCTTTTTGCGTTTCTTCTAGATAATAAAGACAAGCACCCGCCGCCCGAATTGTTTCTGGTAAATTTTCGATACCAAAGCCAGTGAGGTTGTTTACACGGAAAAAATTTTTTATCTTTTCATAAGCAAACTCATAAGAAAAATAATAAGTCTCCAGCGGAGTTAAACAGAAATCCTTTTTTAATATTTCTTCAATTTCTTTATTATCTCTTGGGTAAATAATTTCTTTGGGATCGATTTTTAGAATTTCCTCTTTTATGTCTTCTTTTTCAACCAGACTAACATAGAAGTCACCGGTAGAAATGTCGCAGTAAGCGAGGCCACAGTTTTTTTCTAAAAATACTGCTAAAAGAAAATGGTTTTTCTTTTCCTCTAAAAGTGAAGGGCGAGCAATTGCTCCCGGAGTAAGAACTTCCACAACCTCCCTTTTAATAATCTTCTGAGAGGTCTCCGGGGTTTCTAACTGTTCACAAATGGCTACTTTGTAGCCAGCCTTTATCAGCTTTGCTAGATAGCTATCCAGGGATTTATAAGGAATTCCGGCTAAAGGGATTTTTTCGCTTTTACCATAAGAACGAGCAGTTAAAGTAAGACCTAAAACTTTAGCAGCAATTTTAGCATCCTCATAAAACATTTCGTAAAAATCGCCCAACCGGAAAAGTAAAATAGCATCTTGATATTTCTTTTTAATTTGATGATATTGAGCTAAAATGGGGGTTAAAGTTTCTTTAGACATTCCATTGGAGACAATCCAAGCAGACCGCCATTATTCTGGTTAATTCTTTCCCACAGTGAGGACAAGTAAATTTTTTTTCTTTCTTAAAAATTTTTAAATAGTTTTCCAGATTTTCATTAGCTTTTTTTAAATCATTAAGAGTGATATAAGCTTTGGCTAAAAGAAGATAAATATTAGGATTAGAGTTTTTGGCATTTTCTAAGATGTCAATGGCTTCTTTTATATTTTCCATTTTTTTATAAAATTCTAAAATTTCAAGATAATAATCTTCTTTTTTTGTTCTTTCTCCAAAATTTTTATAAATTTTTACTAATTCTTCATACCGACCCAAAGAGAAGAAAGCATTGGCTAATTTTTCTTTTAAAAGATAAAGCTCATCCGGATAATTTTTGAGTAATTCCAACCAATAGTCGATGGCCCTTTCATAATTATTTTGACTTTCGTAATAATTACCTAAATATAATAAACCGTATAAATTTTTTTCATCGTATTTTAAAGACTTTTCTAAATATTCCTTACCTTCTTTTTTATCTTTAGTAAGCAGTTGATTTCCTAATTCAGCATAATAAGTTGCCAATTCATTATTATCAAAAAAATTTTTTCCGTATTTATCAAGAAATTCTTTCGCCGAAGAATAATTTTCCGTTTTTAAATACAAAGTAAAAAGCAAAACTGCCGTTTCCTTGTCTCGAACACTACTTTTTATTACCTCTTCCAATAAACTGATTGCTCGAAAATAGCGTCCTTCTTTAGCTAAAAACGTACTTAATTTTTTAAAAATTATAGCTTCTTTATCTTTGGGTAAATTACGACGGAGGGTAAGCAGTTCAGCAATCTTTTTGGCCCTTTCAGTTTCTCCTTTTTCTTGATACCAATCGATCAGATAAAAATAACCATCAATAAATTCGCTATTCATTTTTACTAATTCTTCCATTTTTTTAATTGCCTCTTCTTTTTTATTCGCAATGTAAGAAATGAGACTTTCAGTAAAAAGGGTGGGAAGGGGTGCGGGTTTTTTTATCAGGTTGATAATGAGTGAATAAACAGCAACTATAAAGAGAAAAATAATAAAAATTATTAAAATATTCATTTCTCTTCTCCTTTTTCAGTGAAAAAATAATTACGCAAATCATTTAATTCCGCTAATAAAGCTTCTTTTTCTTTTTTTGCCTTTTTGATTTCGTTTCTTAACTTTATTTCTCCAATTAGGGCAAAAATGCCAACGGTTAATAAACCTAAAAGATAAGCAATAAGGATAATACTTCCTAAGGGAACGCTTTCAAACCGGTCAAAAAAAAGATTAACATTCGTCCGTTCAAGATTTTGAAGGGTAACAATAATTAATAAAATACTAATAAAAAAAACTAAAATCATTCTTAAAATATTCATAAAACCTCCTTTCAATTTTTAATAATTTCGCCAATCGGTGTCCAACCATCAATTTTTGAAATTTTTACTAGGTATTCTTCTCCTAAGGTTAATTCTTTTTTCACTACCACCAGTTTGTTATTTTCGGCCCTTCCCCAGGATTTCCCATTTTGCTTTTTAGTGATAATGATTTTATAATGCTTGTTTATCATTTCTTCGCTTTTTCTTTTAGTGATTTCGTTTTGAATTTTAATAAGTTTTTCTAATCTTTCTTGTTTTTTTTCTTCGCTTACTTTAGGAAAAATGTTATTAGCAGCAGTGTAAGGTCTTTCGGAATATTTAAACATATAAGCAAAATTAAATTGAACTTTTTTAACCATTTCAATGGTTGCTTCATAATCTTCTTCGGTTTCGGTAGGGAAACCGACGATCAAATCGGTAGTAATGCTTATTTCTGGTACCAATTCCTTTAAGTATTTAATTTTTTCGTAATATTCTTTTGCCGTATATTTTCGGTTCATTAATTTTAAGATTCGGTCGGAGCCGGATTGTAAAGGAAGGTGGATTTCTTTAATTAACCGCCCTTTTTTCATCAATTGGGCAATTTTTTCAATCAAACTGAAAGTTAAATCCTTGGGATGGGAAGTTAAAAAATGGAGGAATCTTAAAGAAGGGAATTTTTCCAAAATAATTGCTAATAAGTCAGAAAATTCTAAAAACTTGGTATTTTCATCGTAATTTTTCCAACCCAAAACATTTTGTCCCAGAAGAGTAATTATTTTACTTCCTTGGTTTAATAAAAAATCAATCTCCTTCAAAATTGTAGAAAATGGTCGTGCTCTTTCTCTTCCGCGGACATAAGGAACAATGCAATAAGAACAAAAGTTATCACAACCGCGCATTATGGTAACGAAACTTTCAATTTCGGAATTATTAAAAGTTGGCAAAAAGTCACAGTAAGTTTCTTCTTTTTTATCTTCAATAATGGTCAAAATCTGCTGGTCGTAATTTTTTAATTTTTTTTCAATTACTTCTGGCAGTTGGCGATAATTATCGGGCCCTAAAAGGAAGTCACAAAGATTTTCTTTTAGACAACCACTAATAATTTTTTCTTTTAAATTTTTTGCCATACAACCTAAGATACCGAGCAAACATTTTTTTTTCTTTTTTAAAGAAGATAAGGAAAGAATCTCTCCTAAGGCTCTTTTTTCCGCGTGTTCCCTCACGGCACAAGTTAAAATAAGAATTATTTCCGCCTCGTTTATATTTTCCGTTTTTTCAAAACCGGCGTTATTTAAAATTGAAGAAATGAGAAAACTATCGGCTTGGTTCATTTGACAGCCATAAGTTTTAATAAAATATTTTTTCATTTTAACTCTTCTTCAATTTCCCTTAAAAATTTTTGGTCTTCTTCAGTTAAAATAGCTGTTTTTAATAAATCAGGGCGGTTTTTTAAAGTGTTCAGCAAAGCTGATTTTCTTCGCCATTTTCTTATCTCTTCGTGATTGCCCGAAAGTAAAATATCGGGAACTTTATAACCCATAAATTCTTTTGGTCGGGTATAATAAGTAGCATCTAACAATCCAGATATAAAGGAATCGGTTTCAATTGATTCGTAATCACTTACCACTCCTTTAATTAAACGGACAACGGCTTCTAAAATAACTGCACAGGCTGCTTCGCCACCAGAAAGAATATAATCACCAATAGAAATTTCCCAATCGCAGAGATATTCTCTTACTCGACCGTCAACCCCTTTATACCGACCACAAATAAAAATTAAATGGGGTAATTTACTTAATTCAAAAGCCATTTTTTGATTAAAAACTTTACCCTGAGGAGACAAAAGAATAACTTTAGAGTTTTCTTCTTTTACTGCCATTACCGCCTTAAAAATCGGTTCTGGTTTCATAATCATTCCTGGTCCACCTCCGTAAGGATAATCATCTACCTGGCGATAGGGGTCATCAGCAAAATCTCTTATGTTTAAAATTTTTAAATCTAAAATTCCCTTTTTCTGAGCAATTTTTATTATTCCCGTCTTTATTATTCCTTCAAAATATTCAGGAAAAATTGTAAGAATATGAACTTTCACATTGCGGTTGTCCCCGAGACGGCAAATATATTGAGGAGGTGGTTATTCCAGAATTTCCAACTGGGCTCTCTTTCCTTGTTTCATTGCGGCGGCTGCTAAAATTTGCCGCAGGGCTTTAGCAGTTCTGCCTTCTTTGCCGATTATTTTGCCTAAATCGCCTTGACCAACACGAAGTTCAAAAACAACGGTTCTTTCACCAGCGATTTCTTTAAGCTGAACCTGATCAGGATTATCAACAATTGATTTTGTTATGTTTTCAAGAAGTTCTTTAAGCGACATCATGGTTACCTCCTTTTAAAGGTTGGTTTAAGTTTTTTTCTACTTTTGATAGTAAACGTTTTACTATCTCCGTAGGTTGAGCTCCACAGGAGAGCCAGTAGGAAATTCTTTCTTTATTAATTTCTAAAAGATTTTGTTTTGGGTTATAATAACCAACACACTCAATATATTTGCCGTCTCGGGGATTTTGAGAATCGGTTACCACAATCCGATAATGAGGAATATTTTTTCTTCCCATTCTTGTTAATCTAATTTTAACCATGTTAATTTATTATATAATAATAACAAAAAATAGTCTATCTGTCAATAAATTCAATTTCCCAATCCCTTGCTTTTAAATTTTCTTTTTCTAAGTTACTCACAATTATTAAAAGAAAATTTTCTTCAAAATATTTTTTAGCTATTTTGTTTATTTTTTCACAAGTAAGACTATTAATTTCCGATATTAAATAAGAAAGATAATTCAAATCTAAACCTAAGATTGCTATCTCTCTTATTATATTTCCTTTATCATTATAACTATCAATGGATAATGGCAAATTACCAAAATAAAATCTTTTTGCTTGTTGAAGTTCTTCCTCTTTAATCCCCTTTTCTTTCAAATTTTTTATTTCCTTCAATACCAGGTCAATTGCGTAATCAGTATTTTTAATTGCTGTCTGTAAGTCGCAGATGAAATGTCCCGGAAAATATCTCCGAGTAAAATAAGAACGAACACTGTAAGCCAGGCCTTCCTTTTCTCTAATCAATTTTCCTAAACGGGAATTCAGAGCCCCACCTCCAAAGATAAAATCCATCACTCTTAAAGGAATGACATCTGGGTCGTTACCTTTGGGACCTGGCCAACCAAAAAGGATATAAGATTGATTGATATCGGACTTTTTTATTACTACCATTTTAGGTTTATTTAAAGCCGGTAGATTTTTTATTTCTATTTTAGGAATTTCCCTTTTTGGCAAACTGCCAAAAAGTTTGTTTATTTTTTCTTTTACTTTTTCAAAAGAAAAATCCCCAACAAAAATAAAAAAGTAATTATTCGGGTGATAATAAGTCTCGTAAAAATTTTTAATATCGGTAATTTCTATCTTCTCTAAAGAATTTATTTCGCCCTCCGGTAAATGGCGATAAGGATAATCCGGGGGATAGAAATTTTTCAAAAATTCTTTTATGAGAAGATAACTGGGAAAATTTTCGTAAGTTTTTATTTGACCACTGATTTCTCGTTTTAGTTTTATAAAATCTTCATAAGCAAAACGGGGAGTGGTTAAAACTTCTTTTAAAAAAAAGAGCATTGTATCAAGATAGTTTTCCAAAGTAATAATTTCAATCTGCGAAAAATCGTAACCGCAATAACTTTCTAAACGCCCACCGAAA
>Ga0185307_1000757_pt1 | contig 19411 bp, 16 predicted proteins | sample LHCtaG_FD_128010 | JGI IMG/M metagenome (GOLD analysis project Ga0185307, IMG submission 128010) | Hot spring microbial communities from Little Hot Creek, USA to study Microbial Dark Matter (Phase II) - LHC4sed_matched (SPADES... | ecosystem: Environmental > Aquatic > Thermal springs > Hot... | reverse complement strand
TGTTAACTACGATGGAAAAGTGGATTCTTGGGATATAGGACTTGTAGCAAAAGCTTTCGGCGCGTCACCTGGCCACATTAGATGGAACAGAGAATACGACATTGACCGCAACGGAAAAATTGACATTAAAGACGTCGCTATTGTCTGCAAAGGCTTCGGCTGGAAAGGTCCCATATATGATCCTTAAGCGCACTATTCTTCAAATCTCCCCTTTTTCTTTATTCTGTTTAGAAATTTTGTCGTCTACCTACTTTTGTATTTTAACTGATAAAATGTTTAGGTAGGCTAAGCCCAAACTATCTAGGTTTTGAAGGAGGTACTCTTTTGCCATTTCGTATGATATATTCTTTCCAATTATTATGCCGCTTAACCCGTAGGTCGGTCTTGTTCTGAATTTCGGTTTTATCGCATCAGGCTCGATGTTATGCTTTTTAATTATTTTTATCCTGTAACGTTCTATTCCGTGGATTCTGCATTTAGCCTCTATTAAGAGGCTTGGCAAACCCCTCCCCTCATTATGTTTTTATTTCAAGGAGTATTTTATTTATGTTTTGCCAGAATTTTTTTGTAAATTCTATGAATCTTTCGTTTGATTTTAGTCTTTTAAGTAGGAAGTATCCCCCGCCAAACATTGTTGTTAAAAGTGGTGGAATTCTATCTCCCCAGCTTTGCTCTCTTTTTTCTTCTATTTTTATTGAGAATTGGTTGGGCTCTCCCTGTATTTGTATGGTTATGTCGCCTTCAATTTCATATTTTGATGAGTTGTTGGCTATTATTGTGTATCCTCTTTCCTCACGGTAGACTGTTACGTCAAAATCCTCCCCCTCCAGGTATTTTGTTATCCTCTCCATAAGGGTTTGGATGTTTATGTTTTGGTTTGTCCAGCTTTTCTGCATTTGAATTCCCTAAATAGTGTTGACATGGAAAATGATTTAAAGGTTAGGTTTTTGCTTACTCCTCTTTTAGGAAAACGTAGTTGCCGATCTCTTCATCTATCCTCATTTTGAAGATGTGTTTATCTCTCCATGTTTCACGTGAATATATTTCTATCTCTATTAAGTATGTGCCATCTGACTGTTTTATGACGCGAATAGGGGTCCCAAATTGTATCGCAATTGACTGTGTTGTCCCATTTTTTATTTCTTGATACCAGTAGTTGTTTGGGTTTGTCATGCCCTCCGCGAAGATTACAACGTCATGGGCGTCTCCCCCAACAGGTATTAAATTAAACTGTAGATACTCTATTTTTAGGGCTGTTGTCGAGCCGGATAGTTTTTGACCTTGGGCTTCAGCGTTTAGGAATAGGAAGTATTTGTTTGGGTCTTCTTTAGGTGGGTTTGTCTCCTTTTTCGTTTGTTGGTTTAGAGCTGAGATTATTATTATGGTCGCCATTATCGTTATTGTTGCCGCTATTGCTATATTTCTTTTCCGAGTATATTTTCTCCCTTTTGTTTTTGCTTTCATTTTGTCTCCCGCAGTTTATTGCTGTCTTCTGGAATCTTCTGGAAATATTCAAATAGTGGTGATGCATATTTTTATTGTGGTGCCCTGTTGTATCCACTTAATCAGAAGTGGTTTTGGCAGCTTTTCTTTATTCTCTTATTGGCGGTGATTGTTCCTTTAATTCTCTTTTATGCAGTTTTGGTTTATGCTCCGTATGCTATTGTTGTTGTTTTGTTGGCGGCCATTTTTGTGTGGGTTATTGTTAGGAGTTATAGGCGTTGGTGTATTGAGAAGAAAGAGGGTGAAGCTGGTTCTGGCGTTTCAGAATAGAATTTTCCACTGGAACTTTTTTCCGTAAGAATTAAATATAGGCTTCTTTCTTTAATGTTATTGCGGAAATTAGGAAAAGGGGAGAAAGAAATGGATAAGCGAATACTTATTGCTGCAGTTTTGGGTATGCTGATGGTATTCTCAGCGTTTTCCTCAGCGAAGGCTATGCCGCCGATAACTGATAAGCTGCACCTTAAAATTGCCACGATTGAGGGTGGGATGCCTGAAACTGTTGACCCTGCATGGTGTTATGACACAGCCAGCGCCGAGCTGATCTTCAACGTTTATGACACGCTGATAACTTTTGACGGAGAACACATGGATGTATATTTGCCATCAATAGCAACTGAATGGAAAATCATAAACATCACTGGGACTGTAAGCCCAGAGGGCTTGCCATGGTATTTCAGGTACGTTTTCAAAATTAGGACTGGAGTGACATTTAGCGACGGGACTCCTTTAACGCCTGAAGATGTTGAATACAGCTTTGAAAGGGCTATGGTTCAGGACAGGGATAGCGGTCCAACATGGATGCTCTACGAGCCGTTGCTGAACACTTGGGGAGCTTTCGGCCTACTATCAGAAGAATATGGCGGAGAGGGCGAATACGATGTTGTAACTGTCGGCAAAATGATAGACCACGCCGTTGAATCAAACAGCACGCATGTATGGTTTAACTTGGCGTTTCCAGGCGCATATGCGCCATTCATGCAAATCCTATGCCAATCATGGTCAAGCATACTAAGCAAAACATGGATAAACAACTATGTTATAGGCACGTTGGGAAGACCTGACTGGAACGGCGAATGGGGAGAATACACAGACTGGATAAACTACCACAACCCAGAAATCTCACCACTAGACGACCCAACTCCAATAATGATGGGCTCAGGACCATTCAAACTCGAAACACTATCATACACAGACGAATACTGGACAATTGTTAGAAACGAGAACTATTGGCGTGGCTGGCCAGCAGACTTCCCAAAGATCGGGCCGTCCCAACCAGCAGGCTGGGTTGACCGAGTAACAGTCACATGGCACTACGTCTGGGAGACCAGAAAACCAATGTTCCTAGCCGGCGAATTCGACTTCTGCGCAGTTCCAAGAATGCACATACCAGAAATGTACAAAGACTACGAGAAGGGAATACTACAGGATGGAATAAGATGCACATATCCACTCCCAATACTAGCTGTAGACGCACTATTCTTCTGCTTCAACGTAACAACAGCCACACCCTACGGAAAAGTTTATCCGTGGGGCTCAGGTTTCCACGAGGACGGCATACCGGCAGACTTCTTCGGAAACCCAGACTGGGGCATACACGTTAGAAAAGGCTTCGCCTACGCCTTCGACTACAACAGATTCCTACAAGAAGCCTATCTGGGCGAAGCATGGCAGCCTGCAACAGCCATAATTCCAGGCCTACCATACTACGACCCAACAGTTAAAGGCTACTACTACGACCTGACAAAGGCAGAACAAGAATTCAAGCAAGTTCCAGGCCTATGGGAAACAGGCTTCACAATAGTGGTGCTCTACAACACTGGAAACCTGCCAAGAGAGAGAGCCGCACACATTATTGAAGAAAACATTGAAAGACTAAACCCGAAGTTCCACGTAGAAGTTAGTTCCGTAGACTGGAAACCGTACTTAAGGGCCTGCCTCTACCACCAGACACCATTGTTCATCATCGGCTGGCTGGCCGACTATCCAGACGCCCACAACTTCGCCTTCGCCTTCTACTATAGCCACGGAGCCTTCGGAGCATGGCAACTATACTACAACCCAACCATGGACGAGCTTGTAGAGCGGGGTATCGCCACACCAGACGGCCCAGAAAGGGCTGCAATCTACAAACAGATACAACAATTAGCGGTGGCAGACTGCCCAAGCGTACCGATAGATCAGGCTATAGGACGCCACTGGGAACGCGACTGGGTTGTAGACTGGTACTACAACCCAATATATCCAGGCGTCTACGCCTACAACATCTGGAAGTGGTACTACATACCCCACGCCCTACTGGGCACAACGCCAACATATCCAACATGCAACTACCTACCCCACGACACCAACTACGACGGCAAAGTAGACGCTAAAGACATAGGCATTGTTGGAAAAGCCTTCGGCTCAAGCCCAGGCCCACCAGTCCACCCAAGATGGTGCTTCAGAGCAGACGTCAACAACGACCGCAAAGTAGACGCCAAAGACCTAGGCATGGTATGCAAACTCTTCGGAAAAACAAGCCCACCATGGTCATACCCGTAACGAGATAAACTCCTTCCATCTCCCATTTTTTTTAAATAAAAATTCTCGCCAAGCTTAAATATTCAACCTTTCACATTTCTTCTGAAGCCTATGACCTCCCTACCAGCATACATTGCAAGGAGACTCATACTTCTAATTTTCGTACTTATCGGTGTAACAGTACTAATATTCGCAATAACAGCACTTGTCCCCATAGACGTTAGGGCAATGCTTTACGTCAGAAACGTCCAACACACCAGTCCAGAACAATTAATGCGCATAGCAGAAGAATACGGGTTAACCAGACCCCTATACGAACAATATTTTACATGGCTAGGCCAAGTACTCCAAGGTAACCTAGGATTTGCAAAAAGCTCCCAGCAACCAGTCGTACAGGCAATACTTGAAAGGTGGCCCTACACATTTGAAATAGTCATATTTGCAGCCCCCCTGATCATTTTTCTTGGGATTTATTTAGGAGTTCAAGCAGCCATACATAAGGATGGCATAATAGACCATGCAACCAGAGTTCTATCAATAGTTGGCTGGTCCCTGCCATCCTTCTGGCTTGGACTTATACTATTAGCAATATTTTACGGCTACTTAAAATGGCTTCCGCCAGGCCCCCTTGACCCTGATTTGCTGAACTTCAGAAACACCAACCCATCATTTAAACGCTACACCTACATAGACCTCTTCGACGGCCTCTTAAACGGTCGCCCAGACATAACTCTTAACGTCATCAAACATGTAATATTGCCAGTAATAGTCATAGTGACAATAAACGTGGCCTTGCTCATCAGAGTTATGCGTTCCTCCATGCTGGAGGCCCTTGGCAAGCCATACACCTTCGCCGCAAAAGCAAAGGGGCTAGACGATAAAACAGTCATCTATAGACATGCCAGAAGAAACGCCCTCATACCAGTTATTACACTTTCAGGAATGCTGGTGGCGGGATTGCTGGGCGGGCTTGTAATAACAGAAACCGTATTCGCATTCGGCGGACTAGGCCAATGGGCTGCCAGAGCAGCCCTCAACTTTGATGTTCCAGCAGTTTTAGGCTACGCAATGCTAAGCGCCTTCATATTTGTTATTGCAAATCTAATTGTAGATATCTTATACGCCTACATAGACCCTAGAATAAGGCTGGTGTAGACAGCATGGACCTGAGCACAAAATGGGAAGAAATTAAAGTTGCATGGGAACCTCGCATAAAAGAATGGAAATTCATGCTTAAAAGAATGAGGGAATCCCCACTCGCAATCCTCGGCTTGGCCATAATAATAGGTTTTGTAATAATAGCGTGTATGGCTCCGATTCTGGCTCCTCCCACAGGACCCGACCCTTTCATACTGAAAGTTGACACAGAATTTTCCGTTTTAACACCTCAACCAACACCTCCCACAGTTAAGCATATCTTCGGAACAACAGGTGAACAATACGATATTTACTATGCATGCATATGGGGAACAATAAACGCCTTCCGAGTGGGACTCCTCGTAGTGGTTATCGCATTAATCATCGGACTCGTCCTCGGAGTGATAGCCGCATATTACGGAGGCATAATTGACGAAATACTGATGAGATTTACAGACATAATAATCGCCCTGCCAGGGCTTGTTCTCTCAATGGCTCTCGTAATAGCTTTCCCAACAATCATACCCCTCGACATCACTTTAATTATACTAGTAATTTCAGCAATTCTATCAATCATATTTGCAGCCTTCAAACCGGAAAGAAAATTTCTCCTACCAACCCAAATAGTTCTATTTGCCTCCCTCCTCCTATACATATATAATCCCATATTTATCGGGTTAAACTTAAGCAGGCTTGACAAGGTCTTAATATCCCTCGCAATAGTCGGATGGCCAGGTTATGCAAGGCTAATCCGGGGAGAAGTGCTACGCGTCAAAAACGAAGATTACATTGAAGCAGCAAAGGCTTCGGGATGCTCCGACCTCAAAATAATAATGAAACATATCCTTCCAAACACAATATACCCCCTACTAATAGTTGTGACCCTTGACATAGGTTCAATCGTGCTAACAGCTGCAGCTCTAGGCTTCCTCGGAATAGGCGCAGAACCCAACTTTGCAGATTGGGGCAACATCATCAGCAGAAGCAGAGAATGGATTAGTTCACCAGACCTTCTAGTGCAACATTACCACACGTTTCTAATCCCCGGAATTTTCATAGCATTATTTGTTTTAGGCTGGAACCTGCTTGGAGACGCTTTAAGGGATGTCCTTGACCCAATGATTAGGAGGCGCTAAAATGGAAGAAGACACACTTTTAGAAATAAAAAATCTTGTAGTAAGATTCTACACCTACGCTGGAATAGTTGAAGCCCTTGATGGCGTCAACTTGAAAATAAAACCTGGCGAAATCCTTGGGCTCGTGGGAGAGACAGGATGCGGAAAGAGTGTAACAAGCTTCTCAGTCCTACAACTTGTCCCACCCCCAGGAGCAATAGAGGGAGGAGAAATACACTTCAACAAAGATGGAAAAATCATAGACGTAAGAAATCTCCCAAAGGACGCAATAAGACAAATTAGAGGGAAAGACATAGCCATGGTTTTTCAAGAGCCAAGGGCATACTTAAATCCAGTATACACTGTTGAAACCCAAATTGGAGAAGCGTTACTGACTCACAGAAAGAGCGAATTCCTAAAAAGAGCTATTGAAGCCCTTGAAAAGGCGGGGAAAAAGTCAAGTTTTGAAAAGAAAGTTTATGAAAGAATGCTTAAAAAGCCAAAATCGATTGTCACAAAAATATTAGCCAAATTCTCCCGCCAGAAAACCCTAAAAGAAGAGATTAGAAAAGAGGTGGTAAACCTTTTAAGAAGTGTTGAAATCGCCGACCCTGAAAGAGTGGCGAAAATGTATCCCTTCGAGTTAAGTGGAGGGATGGCGCAGAGGGCTGTTATTGCGATGGCCTTGTCCTGCCAGCCTGTTATGCTTATAGCCGACGAACCAACAACCAACCTTGATGTAACAGTTCAAGCCCAAATACTAAACCTTATAAGAGAGCTTAGGAAAACGTTCAAATCCTCAATATTATATATAACCCATGACCTTGGCGTTATAGCTGAGCTATGCGACAGAGTAGCTGTCATGTATGCGGGCAATGTTGTTGAAACAGCAGATGTCTACGAACTTTTTGAATCTCCGCTCCACCCCTACACTAAAGCCTTGCTAGAATCTATTCCGAGACCTGGTCAAGAGTTTAAGTCTATCCCTGGAACCGTTCCTAGCCTAATAAACCCGCCTAAAGGTTGCAGGTTCCATGATAGGTGCCAATTTGAAATGGAAATATGCGGCAAAGTTAAACCCAAATTTATAGAAGTTAAGAAAGACCATTTTGTTGCTTGTCACCTCTACGGAGGCCAAAAATGAGCAGCCTAATAATTGTCAGAAACTTGAAAAAGCACTACCCAATATTTGGTGGAATTTTTAAGCGTAGGGTAGCCTCTGTAAAGGCTGTTGACGGTGTCTCCCTTGAAATTTATAAGGGAGAAACCTTCGGTTTAGTGGGCGAGTCAGGATGTGGTAAAACAACCCTTGGCAAAACCATTTTAAGACTTCTTAAACCAGATGCGGGCAATATATTCTTTGACGTTCCAGAAGACATAATCAACGAGATAGTTGAGCTGGAGAAAACAAATCCGAAATCAAGGAGACTTAAAAGGCTGAGGGAACAATACGACATAGCCACGTTTTCAGGCGAGAGACTTTTAAGGCTTAGGAGACGCATGCAAATTGTTTATCAGGATCCGACGACATCGTTGGATCCTAGAATGCTTGTTAAAGATATAGTTGCTGAGCCTCTGGTTGCACAGGGTATAGCTAAAGGCGAAGAAGCCAAAAAAATGGTTGTTGAAGTTTTAAAAAAAGTCGGCTTGGGTGAGCAGCATCTTTACAGGTTCCCACACGAATTTAGCGGAGGTCAGAGACAGAGAATTGCCATAGCTAGAGCTCTTGTTTGTAAACCTGAGTTTGTTGTACTTGACGAGCCAACGTCCTCCGTTGACGTTTCTGTTAGAGCTCAGCTTCTCAATCTTTTTAAAGATTTGCAGAAAGAGTTTAACTTAACATACATGTTCATCAGCCATGACTTAAGCATTGTTGAATGCATAAGCGACAGAGTTGCAATAATGTATCTTGGAAAGGTTAATGAGCTTGCACCAACACAAAAAATCTTCAAGAATCCCATGCACCCCTACTCACAAGCTTTAATCTCCTCAGTGCCCATTCCAGACCCAAAAAGGAGGAAGGAACGCGCACCTTTAGCCGGTGAAGTTCCAAGCCCTGTTAACCCACCAGCCGGATGCCGTTTCCACCCAAGATGTCCACTTGTTATGGATGTTTGTAGAAAAAAGGAGCCGCAAATGTTTGAAGTTGAAAAGGATCATTATGTGGCTTGTTTCGCATTGGCTAAAAGGTGAAATGGAATGGTTAAAAGTTTAAAGAAAATAATCGTTTACATGCTAATTGCAGCCTTGTCGACAACGGTCCTTTTTGCCACTTTTCCAGCTTTAAATGCGCAGGAAGGAGCTGCACAAATGCTTATTTCTCCTGAAACGGTAACCCTCCCTGTCGGCGCAAACTTCACGGTAACCATTAATGTGACAAACGTGCAGAAGCTCTACACTTGGCAAGTTGTTTTAAAATATAATGGTTCGGTCATAAACTGTACAGACGTGTGGATTCCAGCTGATAACGTGTTTAAGGGGAAAATATATGCAGGGGTTGAACACGAGCATGGCAAAGACTACATTGATGGATACGATTATATGATGTATGCTGCAAGTCTTGTAGGGGATGTTCTCGTTAACGTGGATAACGGAATACTCTTCAAAGCAAACTTCACGGTAGTAGATGTAGGGGCAACAAGGATAATGTTCGCTACAAAAGAACATCCTGCACGTAGAGACCCGTATACATCCTTTGAATCTTTTATATTAGACTATGATCTTGAGGAGATAAGTTTCTCCGCCTCCAACTTTTGCACCGCTATAGTTGAGGGGAGCGCCGTGAATTTGCCGCCGGTTGCCCGTCTAGTAGTTTATGTCCAAGAAGTTGAAACAAGTAGGTATGTTGCCTTAAGGGGCTATACACCTGTTGGATCAATCCCCTACACCTTTGCTTATAAAGGCTTTCCAGTTATTTTTAATGCTTCAGCCTCTCATGATGATGGCTATATAACCCGTTACGTTTGGGATTTTGGGGATGGAAACATAACTGAAACACTTGAGCCTGTGGTGGTTCACGTTTATAATTCAACTGGTAGGAAACTTGTTACTTTAACGGTTTTTGATAATGGCGATCCTCCACTTAAATCTACATGCCAATACATCGTTGTTGTTGGTTTGCTTGTTGAGCGTTTCGACTGGAGCCCGTTTCTATATGGGCTTGCCGCCATCCTTGTTGTGGTTATAGTTGTCCAAAGCGTTAGAAAAATTTACGCTAGACTTCGCATGCGTGCGTAATTAAAGGGATCATTTAACAGTTTATTTTGTTCTTTCCAAGGCGTTTTATAGTAGAAGATATTTCCAGAAAGTTTAAATGCTCTTTCTTAAAATATTAATACTTGCTGGAAAAGGAGAAGGGAGAAAAATGAAAAAGATTGTAACGTCTATACTATTGGCTTTGATGCTAATCGCTGTTCTGCCGCCGTTTCTATTGAAGCCTGCGTCTGCTGGAGAACAAGAAAATGCCTTCTGGATTGTGCCTGAAAACTTGTCCTTTGACACAACAACAACGAATGTTGGAGACAGATTTATCGTGTATATTTGGCTTTGGGTGACAAGCGAAAACATGTACACTTGGCAGTTCAAACTATACTACGATACAACACAACTGAAGGCTACTAACTGCGCTTACGAGCCTGGACCCACAAGTCAATGGGCAACCTACAGGACTGGCGGGGCAACAGCACCCACAACACCCGTCATTGAGGAAAACTATGTGCTTTTCGCGGAGTCTATAGTTGGCGACTACTATGTGCCAGCCGGGACAAAGGCTAAACTGGCTAAGGTGGAGTTTGAAATAATTGCGGCTCCACCGATGGGTGGACAGCTTACAAGCCTTTTAAGCATAGACAATGTGGACACGTATGTTTTGAACCCAGACTTAGACGAGATTCCATTAGCGGCTAAGGAGGGGGCGACATACACATTCAAGTGGATTGCCCCTCCAAAGCCAACGCTGGTTGTTGACCCAGCGTACAGTGCATTCGGTCCCTATCCACCGTCAGCTGTAGGCACAGAATTCGACGAAAACATAATTATCAAGGGTCTGAGCGCAGCATGGTTCCTAAAGAACGCCTCAACTCATTTAGGCTACAGCTCTACCCTTCTTGAAATTGTAAGTGTAACCTTTGGTCCGGCATGGACATACACAGAATATAGCGTAACAAACGGGGACCTATACCTCTTCGCAGAAGCGACAGAACCACCTAGCGGAGACGTTTTGCTGGCAACGGTAAGATTCAGGATAATATTCCAGGACACAGCGCCGCCAAGGATGCCTGGAGAATATGACGAGTCACCATTAGACCTCCACGATTACCACCTCTTCGCTGAGCCATTGGAAATACCAACACTAGCAGTGGATGGAAAAGTGAGGATATACTGCCTCATAACACTCCCGTTAGCATACCTAGAAGTCTCAAGTCATTCAATGGGTCCAATTCCGAATCCAATTGGACAAGAATTTAACGTGACTGTATCCCTTAAAGACCTTGACAGCCACTGGTACTTGATAGCCATACAATTCAGACTAAGCTACCCAGCAGACCTAATTGAGCCAGTAGCCGTATATGAAGGGCCATTCCTACCAGGCTTCGCCGCACAACAACCAGGAAGCCTAGGAACCTTCTTCATATCATACTTTGAATCAGACGGCTTCTACGGACCCCACGTCCTAGTAGGCGAAATAATATACCCAGATGAAAACGGAGTATGGCACGAACCATGGCCAGAAGGCAGCGGAGTAATCGCCACAATAACATTCAAAGTCAAGGACATTGGAGAAGGAGTGAACGTATGCGGAGACCTTAATATAATTGAACAACTAGCCATAGGGTTAGATGGTCCTGTAACACAAGAAATTGTTACAGTACCGTTAGCCGATCCAGTCAACGGGAAGGTCTGCTTAACAACAGTGGCATACGGTCGAAGAATAGACCTCTACGGCGGCGCAATTAATGAAGGATATGGCGCTAAAGTCTTTCCACCGCCATATGGCGGACAAGGACCAGACAAACCGATGGACCTTGTGAAACCTCAATCACAAGTTTACTTCTACGCGCTTGTAACATACAACGGCTGGCCAGTGCAAAGCAAACTCGTAAGCTTTGAAGTGCGAATGCCTGACGGAACAGTTTATGCAAAGCTAACAGCAATCACTGATTCTAACGGAATTGCGACCATAACATTCAGAATGCCATGGCCATGTGAGAATCCAGAAAGCTTATTTGGAGTATGGACAGTAACAGCCACGTGCAGCCTAGCAGACGTGGTGATAAAAGACACCCTAAAGTTCCACTACGACTATGTGGTTCGCATCTGGAAGGTTACAACAGACAAAATAAGCTACAACCATGGAGAAACAGTATACATAACCATCGAATATGGTTCACATGCAATGCAATCATATCCAGTAATGTTCACGGCAGTTATACAAGATGAACTAGGCGTCATCGCGGGCAAGATAGATATCAAATTCAGTGAAGTTGGCGGAGCGCAATTCTGCTCATACAAGAACGGCACAATAACCTTAGCTATACAGATTCCAAAATGGGCGTATGCAGGCGTAGCAACCGTACGTGTCAACGCCTTCGATAAGGAACCTGCTGATGGCGGATTCGCCTGGTGTCCTGAAGCCACAACAGAAATATGGATACAACCATACTCAATTTAAAAATTCCCCTCTTTTTTATATTTTAATCCATAGAAGTTAAATCCATAACGTTTATCAACAAAAATTCCCTTTCTAAAAAGGGGGAAAACATTGAAAAGGTATGCTTTTATATTGACGTCAATAATCCTTATATTCCTTCTTTCTTACACGCAGACTTTAACATCAAAAGCAACATCACTAACCCTGATCATTACACCAAGTAAACAACAATACAACGTCGGAGAACAAGTAAGCCTAATCGGAAACTTAACACAAGACGGAAATCCAGTAATAGACGCCCTCATATCCCTTGAAATACGCGATCCCAAAAACGAACTATTCATGATAAGAGCATTTACAACGGGGCAGACGCCTCAAACCAAACCTGCAGTAGAGATAACAAGCATAATAACCTGCGACTCAAACGGAAACCCCAAAAACACATTCAACAGAGGAGACACCATGGGCTTCAAAATAACCTTCAAAAACAACATGCTCACACAGTACAATGCCATAATAACAATAAGCATGTTCTACTGCAACGCCGTCCCATTCAAAACCCTCATAGCATACAACGGCTCAATAGACGCTGGACAACAAATAACATTCACCCTATGGCCTATACTGCTCCCATCCAACGCTCTAGCAGGAACAGCAGTTGCCTACGCATGCGTATTCAACAACCTTCCAACCAAAGGAGGCCTAGCCTATTCTCCTGAGAAAAACGCAACCTTTAACATACTATACCAATCCACGGTAAAGGAAACCATAAACGTAAACAACGGTAAATTCAATATAACATATCCACTAACCACAGCACCAATAATCCTCGGCAATTACACAGCATACGCAATAACATACTACAACTATCGCCTAGCCTCTTCAACATGCACCTACAACGTACAACTAAAAAGCGACTTAAACGGTGATGGCAAGGTTGACGCTAAAGACATAGCTATAGTCTGCAAAGCCTTCGGAACAAAACCAGGAGACACAAGATGGAACCCAAAAGCAGACCTAAACAGCGACAACAAGGTTGACGCTAAAGACATAGCTATAGTCTGCAGATCCTTCGGAATAACAGCAATAATAGACCCATAAAAGGCTGGTGGGGCAAAATGCCCCGAAAAAACATAACACTCCCAATATTAATAATAACTTTCCTAATAACCCTAACAACAATACAAAATCAACAAAATTTAGCTCTAAACAACACCGCAACCGCAGTTCCGGAAAACATCATCCCATGCCTCAACACATCCCTAAACCTAATAATCAACATAACCACCCTCCCAGGAACCGATCAAGAAAAAATCCAAACGGCTCTTAACATGGTTCCACCGGAAGGGGCAACCGTCTACATACCCGACGGAACATGGGAGGCATACAACCTTACAGCAAAATCAAAAACCATTATAATGGGAGGCGAGAAAACCACGCTAAAACGTCCAGCAAACACCACATGCCCCTTCATAACATTTACAAACGCATCAGATTTCGCAATAATAAACATAACATTCGACGGACAAAACATCCCCAACGCAACTGGCATATACATAACAAACAGCACAAACTTCCTAATATACAACAACACATTCAAAGACATATCAAGAAACGCCCTTAAAATCTCAGGTAAAAGCAAAAACTTCACAATAAAGAGCAACAAATTCATAAACACAAACAACGCTCCACTAACAATATTCGGCTCCCCAGGGACAAGAGAAATAACCAACTTCACCATAACCGCTAACACAATAATTAACTCAACAGAAAATGGAAAAATAGCCATAGCCTTCGCATCAGATGGAATAATATCCAGAAACATCGTGCTAAACAGCGAATACGGCATCGGAACAAGAGGAATCTCAAACATAATAATAGAAAACAACACAATAATCAACTGCAAGGGCTACGGAATATATCTGGGCACGCAGCCAGCAGACCCCGGCTCATGGAACATAACAATAAAAAACAACTACATAACAAACAACAATATAGGCTTAGCCAGATACTACGGAAGCGAACCAATAAAAGAAGCACAAGTGATAAGCAACATTATTGTAAATAATACACAATATGACGTCCAAATAGACTTTCCAGCAACATTCATCAAAAACACCTTTACATCAAAAGAGAAAATAAAAATCCTTACACCACCCATAGAATTCGCAGAAAACACAAACATAGAGGGAAAACCCATAATTCCAGCAGACATAAACAATGACCAAAAAGTCGACGCAAAAGACATTGGAATAACAGCAACACTTTTCGGAACAAACTATGAATCCCAAAAATGGAACCCGGCATGCGACGTAATCGAAAACGGAGTCATAGACTCCAAGGACTTGGGGTTCATATGCAGATGCTTTGGAAAGAAATAAGACTTAAATTAAGCTTCCACCACGATTATGTTAGGCGTTATCCTATGAACACACCTAAAAACTTAATACCGCTAATTCTTGTCATCATTTTTATTGCATATTTTCCAACAGCGGCGCATTCATCAGCAACAATCCTATCATTTAACCCAACAGAAACACAATTAAGCTCACTCCAACAATTCGCGGTAAACATTACAGTCAGCAGCGTTACAGACTTAAGTGCCTGGCAATTAAAAATATCCTACAACCCAACCATAGTTCAATGCATAAACGTATCCATCCCAGAAAACAACATTTTTGCAGGACACTCAACCACAGGATTATCTTTCAAAATCGATAATCAAATAGGAACAATAACCGCCTTCAACGGCTTATGGGAAACAACAGGCGTAAGCGGCTCAGGCGTAATCTGTCAAATAACCTTCAACGCAATAAATCCTGGAATTTCAAGCCTAACCTTCAAAGATGTTATGAACCTGAGTGGAACATACCTCATAGACTCCAAAGACGATTTAATTCCAATAGAAACCTATGACGGGATCGTAACAATCGCTCCAACGGACTTTGGCATATACAAATTTAACGTGCAAAACCATAACGTTACAGTCCTAACAAATTCTTCCCTAACAAACTTTAACTTCAACTCTACACTAAAATTTTTAGAATTTTCACTTAACGGAACCATAGGAACAGTAGGATCATGTTCAGTGTCGATTCCTAAAGAACTCCTCAATGGAACATTTGCAGTACTAATAAACAATAAAGCCACCATATACTCATCTTCAGAAGATAAATTTAACAACCACATATGCTTCACCTACAACCAAGGCCAACTTTACATAAAAATAATTACAACCCTACGTGAGGACCTTAATGGCGACAGAAAAGTAGACGCAAAAGATATTGCAATAGTAGGCAAAGCATTTGGATCGTATCCAGGAAATCCTAGATGGAATCCCATAGCAGACTTGGACAGAGACCTAAAAGTTGACGCAAAGGACGTAGCCACAGTCTGCAAAGCATTCGGAAAATTCTACGCAATTACATAACCATGGTTAAGCCTAAACCCAATTAAATTTTAAAGATGCGACTCTTAACCTTCGAGGCCAAAAAACCAACAAAAACAAACATTACCGCGATCAGAAAAACTAAAAGCGGAATGCCCGCTAATCCAAAAGAACAAACATCTGGAAAAGAAGAGACAGATGAGCTGACACCGGAGAACAACTGATACCAGATTGCAGGAAGAAGTAAACCTGTGATTAGAAAGAAAATGGAAAGCGCCAGACAATAATTACTCACTTTTTTCAGAACTCTATTAAGCTTTTTAAAAACCTCAATATCCCCTACCCCAAACTTTGCGCCCTTCTGTAACGCCCTTATAAACACCGTTGAAATCCTATAAATCTCAAACGCCACATCAAGCGGCAACATGTTTAAACAAACAATTCCCAAAACTATTGGAAGTATGAGACCATTTTTAAGAGCCACAAAGAAAAAATAAAGCAAAAGCATGACAGAATACCAAACGACTATAGGAATTAAAACTATAAACCTATGGAAAATGCTAACTTCAGAATACGGGTTAAAAACAGTAAAACTTTTATCATAAACCTCAGGATACACTCGGGAACCAAACATGCTCAAACAATAAAATTTCCTACGAAAAACAAAAAACAACACTAAAGAAACAAGCATCATACACAGGAGAGTTAAAGACGAATACAGCAAATACTCGTCCAAACGTTTCACTTCAAAGAATATAAAGCAGAGTTAAGTTTATTAAATAGTTTACGCGCCATGCAAATTATGTTTTGCTAGAACATTATTCCACAAACATTTAAAAGTAAGGTAATATCTCAAAAATTATGAGAGAGGGGAACGCTTTGAAAAAGCTCTTATTCATCTTCATGCTATCAATAATAGCTTCCACCATCTTACTTACTTCAATGACGCCAACAAAAGCTGACCCGGCAACCACTATTAAAATCGAACCCGAAAAAATAGAAGATGTTAGAATAACACCTGGCTCTACAATAAATATAAATGTTAGCGTAGTCGACGTTATCAACCTGTATACTTGGCAAGCAGAAATATTCTATAACCCTTCGGTGCTTAACTGCACCAGCGTAACAATTCCATCCTACCATATATTTGCAGGGAAGACTTACACTGCGGTTTCCCCAATAATAAATAATACTGGCGGTTACATATTGCACGCAGCCTCTTTAATTGGTGAGCAAAGTGTCAGCGGCAGCGGAGTACTATTTCAAATAACCTTTAAGGTGGTGGGCAAGGGCGTCTCCAACATAAGTTTTTCAAGACCATACGGCGTGGACACATTCCTTCTAAACTACGATCTTGACGTGATACCTGCTGATGTTAAAGACGGGTACTTTGCGAATGCTGCGCCTCCAGTCGCCTACTTCGATTATACCCCTGGAACACCTGTTATCAACGAGTATATTACTTTCAACGCGTCTAAAAGCTACGATCCGGATGGAGCAATTATTAGTTATCAATGGGACTTCGGAGACGGGCAAACTGCATCTGGGCAGATAGTTACTCACAAATATTTGGCGACTGGAATATACAAAGTAACACTCAAAGTGACAGATAATGATGGATTAAGCGACACAGAAACAAAGGACATAACAGTTTATGAATACAAACCGGCAAGACTCTATGTTAACCCGCCAGAAATAACCGATCCAACTTTGCTACCTCCGTCAATTATTAAAATAAACATAACTATGGAAGGGGTCAGAGACATGTATGGATACGAATTCCAATTAAACTATAACACTGAAATGCTAACTTGTTTAGGGGCAATAACACACATAATTCAAAATCAGACAAATTTCGTAACAAAAATCCAAATAGATGACGCCGCAGGCTACCTAAAGGTTCAAGTAACATATTATCCCCCATCTACTCCAATAACGGTAACTAAACCCGAAAACCTCGTCACAATATATCTGTTAATAAGCAGTATGGGATATAGCCAACTACACTTAAACAATACAAAAATTGTTGACGCTAACGGTAACCCAATTTCGCATCAAACAGAAGATGGCTTTATAATGACAGTTATAAGAGACGTATCAATTATAGAAATTACACCATCCGCAGACTGGACATATCAGAACTGGACGCTAAAAATAACAGTTGTGGCTAAAAATCAAGGAAACTTAAGCGAATCCTTTGACGTTAAACTCTACTACAATGAAACACTAATCACCACATGTCACATCACAAACTTGCCTCCTGAAAGCACACAGCTGATAACAGTAGATTGGAACACAACAGGAGTTAATGAAGGAATCTACGTTATTAAGGCAGAGGCCTCACAGGTTCCGTACGAGTATAACATCACCAACAACATATTATATTCGAGTCCAATAGTTGTATTGACAAAAATAAGAGATATAGGAATAAACTCCATCAGCCTATCCAGAGAATGGGCTTTTCCAGGCATGATAATAAACATAACAGTTTCAGTCGAAAACTTTGGAGAGTTTAACGAATCTTTCGACTTAAAAATTTACCGAAATGAAACTTTAATGGTGACAAGACAAGTATCCGAGCTTCCTGCGAAAGCGCAGCTTACCATAGCGTTTCTATGGAACACCTCAGGACTTTTGCCATGCAACAGCTTTGTAATTAAGGCAGAAACATCGCTAATTCAATACGAATATAACCTCACCAATAATATGCTGATAGATGGCACAGTAAAGATAAGGGTTTTAGGAGACGTGAACGGCGACGGCAAAACAGAAGCAAAAGACATCGCCCTAGTGGCTAAAGCCTTTGGCAGTTATCCGGGACATCCAAGATGGAATCCTGACGCAGATGTTACAAGTGTTAAACACCTAGTTCCAGATGGTTACGTCGATGTAAGAGATTTAGCGTTGATATGCAAGAACTTCGGTCGCAAATGCTAAAACCCTTTCTTTTTTAACGTCTTGAATCTGAAAACCAAAAATTTTAAAAGCGGTGAAAACATAATCAAAAGCAAAAGGTGATGTTATGGTTAAAAATAAAAATTTAGCGATCATTGCATTGCTATTGTCTCTTGCGGCGATGGTGTCCTTAAATCTTAGGGTAGTTCAATCCAATCCTGTTGAGCCCCATCAAGCAGACTCCATTTGGATAGAGCCATCAACTATAGTTTTAAGCGCATATGAAATACATGTTGGGGATAAATTTAACGTGACAATATGGCTTAACGTAACGTCACAAGACATGTACACCTGGCAGTTTAAACTCTACTATAACACTTCTCAGCTAACCGCTACAAGAGCGGGCTACACAGGTCCCGGCGGAGCTTACAGTGAATGGGCAACTTACAGAACCGGAGGTGGAACAGGAGCAGTCGCGCCGGTTATAGAAGAGGACTACGTATTGTTCGCGGAGTCGTGTCTCGCCGATTACTATGTACCTAAAGGAACATGTGCAAGCCTAGCTTGGGTGGAATTTGAAATAATTGAGGCCCCGCCTGAAGACGGAGCGCTTCAAAGTCTCCTAGACATAGATAACGTGGATACTTATGTACTAAATCCAGATTTAGATGAAATAGAGCCGATGACGAAAAGCGGCGCAACTTACAGCTACTCTTACATAGATAATATTCCACCACGCATAGCTGAACCAACACAGGATCCAGCCACCGACGTTCAGCCAGGCCAGACAGTTAAGATCTCAGTAAACGTAACGGATCATGAGACTGGAGTTAAAAACGTTACATTGTATTATACAAATGATACTGTTTGGTACCTTGTTCCAATGGAATTTAACAGTACAACTGGGCTATGGGAAGCCATGATACCTGGCCATGACCCAGATATAACAATTAAATATAAGATAGAGGCCTACGACAACGCTGAGAACCATGCGGTTAAAGATAATGCAGGTCAATACTACGTTTATACGGTGGTTCCAGAATTTGCTTCACCAATATACCTTATACTATTGACGACTATCTCAATCGCAGTCGCTGTAGCATTTAAGAAGAAATTCAAAACCTAACTTCACTTTTTTTATCCTAAAAATATTTTGACTATAGAAGATAATTCTAGCAAGGCTTATATGTAGTAAAGCGA
>Ga0185307_1000754_pt1 | contig 19466 bp, 18 predicted proteins | sample LHCtaG_FD_128010 | JGI IMG/M metagenome (GOLD analysis project Ga0185307, IMG submission 128010) | Hot spring microbial communities from Little Hot Creek, USA to study Microbial Dark Matter (Phase II) - LHC4sed_matched (SPADES... | ecosystem: Environmental > Aquatic > Thermal springs > Hot... | reverse complement strand
CGATTATTGTGCCAACGTACAACGAGGCTAGCCTCATAGAGTCTAAGCTAGACGATCTGGCTAGGCAAGACTACCCAAGAGAGCTAATGGAGGTAGTAGTCGTAGACTCCGCTAGCACTGATGGAACACCAGAGAGGTTGAAGAGTGGGTTCGAGGAAACCCCAGGCTAAAGCTGGTGTTGATTTGGGAGCCCGTGAGGAGGGGCAAGGCCTTCGCGTTAAACAACGCCCTGAAGCATGCTGGAGGTGATATCATCGTTACAACGGACATAGACGCAACTTGGTCCTCTAGCAATATGCCCTCAAAGGCCCTGTCAAGGATACGAATCCACGCTTTAGTGGTTATAGTAAGCTCGCTACTATCTTTCATTCACGGAGTTTCGGCAAAGCTTCTAGGTATAGATGATAAATGATAAAGATGATAAGGATACATCTAGCGCTCAATCCCCAGATAGGCCTTATACGTGTGAAGGAAGCAGTGTTTCGAGTTAAGAAGCTTTTCTAAGTTAGTTTAGACCATGCCGAACAGAAAGTCTATAATGCTTGTTGCCGGTACGAGGCCCGAAGCTATTAAGCTTGCACCAGTTCTATGGAGCCTCGATAGGCTTAGCGTAGATTACGTGTTTGTTTGGAGTGGTCAGCACTATGACTACGAGCTGAGCGGGGTCTTCTTTGAGCAACTTGGTCTACCTGAGCCGGATATGGATCTTGATGTTGGAAGCGGTAGTCATGCTGAGCAAACAGCTAAGGTAATGGTAGGTGTTGAGAGGGTCATTGAGAAATTCAGGCCTTCCGTAGTCGTTGCGCAGGGAGATACTAACACTACACTCGCCACAGCGCTTGCATCTGTGAAGAGGTTAGTACCTTTTGCACATGTAGAAGCTGGGCTTAGGAGCTGGGATCGTACAATGCCCGAGGAAATCAATAGGATCGTGGCTGACGCGGTTGCAGAACTACACTTCGCGCCAACGGAATTGGCAGCGGTTAATCTCGTGCACGAGGGGATACCGCTCAGAAAAATCCACATAACGGGAAATACCATCGTTGACGTCGTGTACAGGTATAGGGAATATGTAGCTAAAGAAAGTGAGGATCTTCTTAACGAGCTAGGTCTAGAGCCCCAGGACTACATACTCGTAACTGTGCATAGACAAGAGAACGCTGATGATCCTCGGAGGCTCGGGAACATAATTAAAGCGTTGATAAAGCTATCTAATTACCACACAATTGTTTTCCCTATACACCCTAGGACGGTAGATAAGCTTCAAGTCTATGGGCTCTGGGATCGGCTTGCATCGCAGAAAAACATCCGCCTACTAAAACCGCTGGGATACTTCCAGTTCCTAGGGTTGCTAATGAAGTCCCTCATTGCCTTGACCGATAGTGGTGGTGTGCAGGAAGAAGCGTGCACCTTGAAGATACCAACGCTTACACTTAGGTACGATACCGAGAGGCCTGAGACCGTGTTGGTGGGTATAAATAGGGTCATTGGTGTTGAAGAGCAGAGAATAGTGGATGAAGCGCTGAAAACCATTAACCTGAGAAACGACATCGTTAGAAACGTTGAGGAGAGGCAGAATCCCCTTGGTGATGGTAGAGCTAGTGAGAGAATAGCTAAGATCCTGAACGAGGCTGCGGAACAGGGGCTACACGTGGAATCCATTGATAGTCGCGAAGACCCGTATATAATCTACACAATGCTAGGGATGAGCAACTGTTCTATCAATAGTGACAAGTCTCTGCACGTAGGCGACATAGTTGCTTTGTATGATGACGTCGGTGCAGCGGTAGCGGATCTCTCGAAGGCTAGGAGAATTGTTGTAAGGATGCCTAGGTCTAGGTTATATGGAGCTGAAGGAGCCGATAAGGGTTCTTCTCATACCTAGTAGCGACTACCTGGGTCATCCATTTCCCCAGAGGCATAACAACTTATTTGAGCGCCTCCACAATGGAGAGCATTTCGAGGTACATGTTGTAAGGTTCAGCATATTTGGAAAGCCTAAGCTGGAGACTAGGTGCGTAATCCACGAAATATACCCAGAGTTCAAGACTAGTAAAACAGCGGTGTATTACTTAACAAATGTTGCGAGCTATATTAACGAGGTTGCGGGAATATTGAAGAGGGAGTCTATAGATGTTGTTGTTGCTGGAAACCTGCTACCACCGCTAACATACTCGATAGTGTCGAAGCTTATGGAGAAGAGAGTTCCATTTGTTTTCGATTTACAAGACTACTACCCAACATCAGCGGCAGGCTACATAGTCAATGTAGATAGCTTCGCAGGCACACTTGTAAAGGGAGTATTCGAAGCTATGACACAGCACCTAGTGAGAGTAGCAGACTACGTTACGGTGCCCGGAATAGCACTAGCTATGTACGCTAGAGAAGTGGGAGCAAAGAATGTGAAGGTGATTCCCAATGGTGTATCAGAGCACTTCCTACAGTTCTATGATGGTAGTAAGATTCGGAGAGAGCTGGGATTCGATGAGAACGACCTGGTTGTAGGCTACATAGGAAGCATAGAGTTCTGGCTAGACATGGAGCCGCTTATATCAGCTGTCTCAACACTACACAAACAGGGCAAACCAATCAAGCTGCTGATAGTGGGAAAGCACCTTCAAACAGGGTATTCAAGAAAAGTGGAGCTGTGGATCAAGAAATATGGTGTTGAGAAGATAACTGCGTGGCTAGACTTTATCCCCTACCAGAAAGTCCCAGAATACGTAGCAGCAATAGACGTAGGCACGATACCATTCAATATAAAGAATCCAACAGCATACTATGCAGCTCCAAACAAGCTGTGGGAATATCTATCACAGAAAAAGTTAGTATTATCTACACCAATACCCGAAGCGTTGATGAACAAAGACTACGTGTTCATAGTTAGAGACGGGCAGGACTACGTACACCTCTTCAAAGAGTTCCTGTACAGTGCGAGGAGTAAATGGGTTAAGGTTGTTGAAAAAGGGTACAGAAAACTTAAAGAGAGAACATGGCATTACTCTGTCCAGAAACTCGCAAATCTCTTGTTAAAGGTGGTAAAGAAATGAAGATCCTATACATAGCCCCACTTTACTATCCACATATAGGTGGTCTTGAACACGTTGTTAAGTCTGTTGCTGAGAGGTTGGTTAGGCTAGGATGCGAAGTCCTTGTGCTTGCTGGTGAGCCCAGCATAGACAAGCCTGTAGAGGAGTTCATAAATGGAGTCAGAGTTGTTAGGTGGCCTGTTTTGAGCCCTGGAGGAGCATATCACTTCCCGAAAAAGAGGAGAGACTTGAAGAATATGTTGAAGGAGCTTGCAGGGAACGCCGACGTGGTTCACATCCACAGCGTTCACAGTGTTTTCTCAATGCTTGCTGGTCTAGCTCTAGCTGATGCCCCCTACAACATTAAGATTGTTGTTACACCTCACTACCATGGCACGGGACACACGTATATGAGGAAGCTTCTGTGGTTGCTGTGGAGGCGTAGGGTTTCAAAACTGCTGAGCAGGGCTAGTGTTGTTCACGCTGTTAGCAGTAGAGAGGCTTCACTGCTACTCAACCATTACCCACATGTGAGGGGCAAGGTAGCTATTGTTCCAAACGGTGTTGATGAAGACGTCTATAGGTATAGGTGGCAAGGCGGACACAGCGACTACATGATCTACGCTGGCAGAATCGAGAAGTACAAGAGGCTTGAAGTAGCGGTAGACGTAGCTAGAGAGATGGGTTTAAAGCTACTCATAATTGGCAGAGGACCATATAGAGAGAAGCTTGTTAAATACGCAAACAAAGTGTATAAGGGTGGTGTAGAGTTCCTAGAGCCACAGCCAAGAGAGAAGTACCTAGAGCTAATATCACAAGCAAGATACGCGATAAACCCCAGCAAGCAGGAGGCTTTCGGCATATTCGTAGCAGAAGCGCTAGCGATGGGAACGCCGGCAGTAACATCAAGAGAGATAGCGGAGAACGTAGAAGCACGAGTAAAGCCCTTCACCAAAGACCTAGTCATAGCGGAAAAAGCAGTTGTAAAGACGTGGAATGAGATCATAGAGTTATACTTAAGAACGCTGTTTCAAGTTAATGATATACAGAGTTTATATAGGGGATATAATTGAGTATTGTGTTAAATGTAGGCTTAGTTGCCCGTGATCTTGTGTACAAGCTTCTTAAGGTTATACATATGTTTTCTTCCTCTAACTACAGCATGGTCATGGTGGAGTATGGTAATAGAAAGCTTAGATTCTACACACACTATGAAGGTTTGCAAGTAATAGACGAATTGTTAGTACTAAATCAGTATGACTTAGCATACAAATTAAAGCCTCGCACTGTCATCGATATTGGTGCACACATAGGTACCTTTTCTATTCCCATGGCTCTCAATATCCTGGATCTATATGGCGGTGGACTTGTAGTAGCGCTAGAACCCGCAACCATAAATCATTGTGCACTTGTAAACAACATTGTGATTAATGGAGTTGAGAAAATTGTGAAACCAATCAAAGCAGCAGTCTCAATAAACCAAGGCTCCCTAGAAATCGAATGGATAGGTATGAGAGAACGCGTATCAAGTATTACAATGGCTCAGCTTCTAGAACTGATCAAAACCAAGGGCTATAACTCAATCGACTTAATTAAAATAGATATCGAAGGGGCGGAACTAGATATCATAACAAAGGACTGTGAATGGCTGAACTACACAAAGGCTCTTGTCATGGAGCTTCATCCATGGATATATGGTACAGAAGGTGTAATGGAGATAATAAAAATATTGAGAGGGAAAGGATTTAAAGTGAAGCAAATAGAAAGAAAAATCAACACAAAGTATGCCCTTAGAAAATGGATTAAAATCATAGATATCGCTCCCTCACGATTACTCCTAACATTGTGGAAACTATTCTTACAAATGTACTTAAATAGTATTGATATTCGGTATTGGGTTGCAATCAAAACTTAAATCTTGGGCTAAATATGGCCTTATTCATTGTTTCCACAATTGAGAAAGCTTACAAGAAAATTTCATTTTCTCAAGATTTAAGAAGAGATTTTATTGAGAAGGGATTAAATGCTGTGAAAATCCCCATAGGTGATACTGTAAGAGTGAAGAATTCGGGGCTTTACTACGTTGTGAACTCCCGCAAATTTACGCTTTAATAAAACGGGTGATTGATAGAGAGGGTATAGACGGCGTAATTCACGTAAACATTTTCCGGTCCCATGGCCTTAAAACTCGCTAAAAGATTTGGAGTACCGAATATTTATGGTTACCTTGATCACTATCCGGAGTCCGCCTCTGTATACTATACTCAAGGGAGGCAATTTGTGAAGTTGGGGGTTAGTATTCTTACTTTTCAGGCTTTGAAGAATAGCGATGCCGTGGTAACGCCTTTGTATGGCTTGAAAAAAAAGTAGTGAAGAATATCACTCCCAATAAACCAATACACATAATTCCGAATGGAATGGGTGCAGAGCTCTTTAAGCCCCTAGATCAGAAAATAGCAAGAAAATCGCTCGGATTAGATACTGGTTATCATCTATTATTACTTCAAGGCTCTTTGGACGTGTGGGTGGATATAGAGGACAATAAAAGTCGTAAAAGCAGGTTGCGTAAACATTTGACATAAGATTTTTAGTAGTTGGGTTCTCTCATGCGAAGCATTACTACGATTTACTACTTAAACATGCTAAGCGTTACGGCATAAACAAACATATTTACACGTTTCCTGTGCAACCATACGGGAGAATGCCATTATTCGTAAACTCATGTGATATCACCTTTTCACCTGTCAAAAAGATGATAAAGAATTTTACAACTTCCCCTCAAAATAGCTGAAGCCTTAGCCTGCGAAGTTCCTGTAGTAACTACAAATACAGCAGAGTTTATGGTTTGGTACAAGCAGGGGGTATACACTTATTCTACATATGTAGAGCTAGAGAATACTGCGAAGTATCTTCTCAGTAACTTAGATGAAGTTAGAGCATCACTACGTGAATATTCACATAGCTTTAGAGAAGCGTTCAGCTGGGATTGCCTAGCAGAAAAATATAAGAATATTTTAGAGGCTATAGTTCAAACTTTTAGATGACGCGTCAGATGAAACGCGAAACGCTGGTTTTACTAAGCCATGAATACCCGCCATACGTCTTCGGAGGTGCGGCGACTTTTTCTAAGCAAGTGGCTGAGTGGCTTTCTGAGAGAGGTTGGAGAGTTGTCGCTATAGTGGGCAGGGCTGGTATTCATGAAAGGGTCTTAATTAATAAAATTAGTGACAGGCTTACTGTGATGAGGTTGTACTTCCCGGAGATACCCCCTAGGTGGTTATTCTACGCGAAATTTGTCAGGAGCTACGTAGAGCGTTTAGCTGAAAAAAGTTGTAGGATAATTCTCTCGAATAATCCCCTAACAGGGCTTGCAGTACCGAAGAACATTAAAAATTCTCTCCACATTATCACGTTTTTCCACGGCTCAGTGTACTCACTGCTTTCCCTAGTCTATTACGCATCTCTCGCAGACATTACTAAGATAAGCCTACCAGAGTTAGCATATTACTCCGAGGTTCCGTTAATAAGGTACCTGACAAAGAAAGATCTACTACTTAGTGATACATACGTGTTCGTAGCTAAACACGTTATGAAGGAATTCGAGAACCTCTATACAGACCTGGCCAAGGATATACGAAACAAGGGCGTTATTATGTATCCAGGTATAGAGCATTCTCGGTTAGCTAATCTTAGAAAGAATGTAGAAAAAGTTGACATTGGTAAAATTATTGTAGCTTTTGTAGGCAGGCTCTACTATACGAAAGGAGTAGTACATGCTATTAGAGCTGCAAAGGCTCTATCACACGAGCTCAATATAAAGGACGTAGAGCTCTGGATATTTGGGAAGGGCCCGTTGGAGTACTGGGTAAAGTACTACATAGGGAAAAGAGAGGATTTAAAAGGTGGAGTAAAACTTTTCGGATTCGTTGAGAGGGCTAAATTATTAACATTATTGGCAAAATATGTTGATGTACTTATACACCCTAGCTTATACGAGGGAGCGCCGTTGGTCATAATGGAGGCTCAAGCACTCGGTATACCAGTAGTTGCATATGATCTGCCATGGACTTCGGAATTCATAGTTAACGAATTGAATGGACTCAAAGCACGCTATCCCAGCATTACTGAGCTCGCCTATAACATTCTTAAGGCTTCGAAGCTAAACAGAGATAAAATTTCTTCCATTGCAGAAATTTATGGTAGAACAAGAAGCTTTCGAATACTTGAAAAGAGCCTACAAGACATAGTATTAGAGACGTGATTTAAAAGGTCGTGAAAGTTTGATCATCACAGAACCTAAACGATACCTATGAGCAAATTAAGAGCATTTATTGTTTCAGAGGGAGGGTTAGACTAGTTGAAAGCGATAGAGTACTCAAGATTAATGAAAGAGTCTCAACAAAAATACTTATTTGAGTTAAAAATAATATAGTGATCTCGTGAATAAGATGGAATTTTCTTGCACCGTCTAATAAAGGATGTTAATGTAGAAAGAATAGAATAAAAGCTGATAGAGGTGTTTACCTTTCAATGAGTGTTCTACTAGGTAAGGGATTGAATAAACTATTGCATAAGTTCCTGTTGTTAAGTGTGATGCTAGGATATGCCCTCGTGTGCTATTACAATTATAAAGGGTATTTGACCCTCAATCAGTTTGTTTCTGCAACATTAATGGCGCTAATGTCAATTTCCACACTACTACTTTTATCGAGGTCCACCCGTTACGAAGCAGTACTACCAAGTATGAACCTGGGTAAAATCGCATGTATCTTGCCATGCATTTTGTTTCTCTGTGCTTTTTCTGAGTTGAGGCTTTACGGACACCTTGGACTGCTCTCGGTCATCGTGCTAGCAGGAATATACGTAGTCTTAATGTTCTCCAAGTCTAACCCTGCTGTAGTTTCTACAGAGGTTGCTACGCTAGCCGTGCTTATAGCTTCTCTCTACGGTGTGTATACACCTAGCTTTGGTAACGATACTTGGCGTGATGCTATTCAGGCTACCCAGATAATTGCAAGGGGCGGGTTAAAGGATCTAACAGTTATTCACCAAGCATACCCTATACCTGTAGTTCCTCTACTGTACGCTGCGTATAGCATGGTTGTGGGGCTAGACACCCTCTGGTCTAGTAGTGTCTTAGGGCTTCTATACCTACTACTCCTCGCTCTCTGGATTTACACTTCAGCTAGGCACGCCGGTGCTAAGTACCCACACGTAGCTGTAGTACTAGCCCTTGCAACCCCTCTAGTAGTTGCCCGGTCTGTATGGTTCATACCCCAAGCGTACTCTCTTCTATTCGCACTACCGGTCCTACTCCTAGACCTCCACCCCTCTGTTCTCACGGTCTTCGCCCTAGCCCTAGTTTTAGGGCACGGGGGTCTAGCTCTATGGGCTCTAACCATACTCGTGGTACTAGCCCTCACTAAGAGGATCCTTAGGGTTAGGGTACCCCTCAACCTCGTTGAGGTAAGGCTAGCCATAGCCGCCCTAGTCTTCACCCTCTACGCAGCATACACGACCCTTTCAATGATGTTAAGAGGCACTACCTCAGGTATTATCGAAGCCCTTGTGGCGTTCCTAAGAGGGGAGAGAGTACTTGAGGCTGCGGCTCCCATTCAAACCCCTCCTATAGCGGTTTTAGGCGTAATCCCTACCATTGTACTTGCTGTACTAGGCTTAGTAGTGTTAGTCGAGGGTGGAGACGCTGTGAGGCGACTACTTGCCTTCACATTCCTTGTAGGACTGGGCGTAGCCTATGTAGGAGCTGTAGCGTATCCAGCACTAGACCTACCGAGATACCTGGGCCTAAGTTCAACAGTAATGCTCGCAATACTGTCCCCGCAAGCGGTACAAGTATTAGCCAAACGCGGACACATTGCAACATGCTATGCTCTCTCAATAATACTCTTAGCAGTAATATCCTTCGGATCCGCTGGAACGCTAATGCCTGAAAACCCGTACACAGCAAACCCATATGCAACATGGTCTATATCAGGGCTTTTAACGTACAGCGAAGCACTAGAGCTAGATAACCTTACCTCTATGTTGTGCTGTAATAATTTCTTGCTGGATTGGAGAACAGGTGGCTACATAAGCCATAAGTACATATGGATATATCCGGTATACAGAGGTTTTCAGTACCCAAAAACCCAAAGCTCATTTACATGGGCAGGTTCTTACGGTCTTCTGGTCACACCTGAATACCTTGAAAGATCCAACGAGATGTTAGTGTTAAGATTTTCAGCTTTGCACATGCCTGGCGTATTCGCACAAGATATTTTAGAATATGTTTGGAAAAAAGTTACTGAAGGAAAAGTATCGGTATACTATCTTAGCAGGCATTTTATCGTATTATTACTAACGCAGTAATATTTAATGCAGGTGTGCGAATTATGAAGATCTGCCTAATAGGACCTAATCCTAAGGAAAAAGGTGGTCCTGCGAAATCCACGTTATACCTAGCGTACATCTACAAAAAAATGCTAGGCTACAACGTTGTTTGGTTCGATTCGAACCATGTTAGGCTTTCGGATCTTAGTAAATGTGATATTATACATTCCCAAGGTCCTTTGAGCTTCATAGCTATGGTAAAATTAGTTTTATCGAGGAAGCCTAGGAAAATATTAACATTACACGGATGGGTTCTAGATGAAGCCAAAATTCGCGTTCTTAGCTCCCACAATGCAAAGGAGAGATTAAAAAGCCTATTAATTTATATATGTACTGCGATTAATTGGATTGTGCATAAGCTTATTCTCATACCGTTCGTATATGATTGCGTTACAGCTGTTTCCTATATAACGGCTAAGAAAAACAGTGTAAACGCCTTAGTGATCCCTAATCCTACGATATGTAAAGACTTCGGCCCCCCAAGAGGTCATTCGAACCGTACTCCCAACGAGGTGCTTTTTGTTACTTACGTTAGTATAGGCGGGGGGAAAGTATTGAATATTCCAAGGCTTATCAAGATCATAAAGCTACTAAATAAAAAGTTAGAGGGTCTCGGTGCTAATAAACGTGTAATTTTGCACATATACGGGAAAGACGTTCTGCCCAATGTAATCAAAGCTATCTCGAGAATCCAGGACGTGAAATTCTTTGGCTACGTAAACGACTACCTAGATAGACTTAGAGAAGCCGATCTCTTTTTAGCTGGGTATACTTTTCCAGAACTCGGGCACGCTGTGCTTGAAGCCATATGCGCGGGGGTCCCCATCGCAAAATTTACCGAGAACCCCAAGCTAGAGGAGATAAGGGACGGATTCAATGGGATACTAGCATCAAGCGACGAAGAGATGGTTGAAAAGCTCGTAAAATACGTTCTTAATATGAGCGAAGAGAAGGAAAAACTGCTAATTAACTCTAGAGACACTATCCTAAAAACAAGGAACATCCGTCGTGTAGCAGTCATGTGGAAAACGACAATTCAGGCAATTGCTCGTTCATCATAAAATATAAAACTTTAGTTTACCCTTAGTGCCAGGGAACCCCTGCAATGTTATCTTGAAGTGCTTGAAGTAAGATTACCAAAACCACAGCTACATGGTATTGACCTCCTCTTAGGAGTAGGAGCTTGTCGAAACGCACAAAACTTACGTATAGTAGGGTAGTACTAGGTACTGTCTCCTGAAGATGTAGAGATATTTCGCTTTTTACAAGAGCTTCTAACACTCCTCACTTTTCATAGATCACAAAGATCCGAAATATTATGCTAAGGATCAAGATCCGCTAGAGGTATACCGAGCTGTTCGAGCCTTTAACTAGTGAGTTCCATGCGAGAATCATCGAAAACTCGTTATCTTCTACGTAAGATCGTGCATAGGTAACATACTAATAGGTCCGTTCAAAAAGTTTTGAAGATCACAGCATTAGAGCCTGATCCCAGGAAATATAGCTCTCATCGACAAGAACATCCTTATAAATAAATTAAATAATTAAAGTAGTAAGGTAATCGCATTACCTATTGTAACCTCAGAGAAAGATGGTTATGCACATCTATGTGTGAAATCATCTTCAGACGCTCTCACCTTCGAAATTTAAGGACTACTGGAAGCTTTTACATGGTGATGCGGAATGAACCTAAAAGTAGTGAACTTGGGTGATTCGAGGTTTCTTGTTTTGAAGAGTTAAACATTAGTAGTCGAACTAGAGTCTTGGTTTACTTAACGAAGCTTTCTCCATGCAAATCTAATGGTAGTTGCACTCTATTTATACCAAAGTATGGCATATTTCCCCGAAAACTTGGGTGTCGAGGGCCTTATTGAGAGGGGTGTACCTTTTGTTTATCTCTGCGGAGACTTTATCGAAGCTTACGCAGGTATTTTTAGACCGGAAAGAATATTCTACTCTACGTCTTCTTCTCCCCAACGAAGTGAGCAAAGCATCGTAATTTCTGATGACGTGTTCTACATCTTGGAATTATTGAAAGAGCCCATCACTATAAACGGGGAGGCTCTGGCCGGTTTCCTTGGGTTCGGTATGACGCTCGGTGGGAAAACTCTAGCAAGAGGTGTAGACTTGTTGGATGCTGGACTTATCCTCAGGGTAAACGAGGATGGTATATCGCTTAAACCAGGGTTCTACTATGGAGGGCAGGAGGTAGTACTAAAGTCCCACGAGGAACTTGGAGAAGAGTTCATCAGCGTAGCATTCGAGGTTTTCAAAGAAAACATCGAAGCTATTAGGAGAGAAAATACTCTCGTCGTAGTCCCGTTATCAGCAGGCGTGGACTCTCGCTTCGTGCTATCGATGATCCACATTCTCGGGTATAGGAACATCGTAACGATTACATATGGATTAAAAGATGCGGAGTACCCCGTCGCCAGGAAAATAGCTAAGACTCTAGGCTACGAAAACATATTCATAGAGTACACGTGAGACCTGTGGAGAAAATACGTAGGGGGCATGCTAGACTACATGGCGTGGGCTTCTCAGCTTTTTACGACACCTAATGTTCAAGAGTATATCTCGACAAGAGAAGTAATTAGAATGTGTTCCGAAGGCTTACTAAGATGTGATAATTTACTTTTTGTAGTAGGAGACACGTCTAACGCAATTCTTGGAAAAGAGCCTCCACCTAGGGAACTGCTAAGAGCGAGAACAGTAGAACAGCTTGTAGACTTTATTTTTAATAAGCACGTACTATTTTCCATGTACTCGGACCGGGAAAAGACGTTGTTAAAGAGAGCATTAACTAGGCTCTTAATCGATTACGTGAAGCAAAGCCACGGAAAGGTAGATTCCAACTATTTTATACGAGATATTCCACTGGAAAGATAGGCATTTCAAATACATTTCGTCTAGTAGGCTCCCTTACATCTACTATGGTCTCAAGTATATTACACCGTTATGGGATGGGAGAATCGTAAAGTTCTTTACATCCATACCTTGGCAACTTAGGTACAAATCCAATCTGTACATTTACGCTTTGAACAAATATCTCTTCGATCCGCTGGGAGTAAGTGTTAAGGATCCCACGAAAAGCCTACCCTGGGTGGCGAGAATTCCTAAATTCGTACTCAAATATTTAAGATCCTTCATGCCGGAGGCTCTGGTTACTTACGTAGGTAGCAAAATCGCAAGCAGGGCGAGAAATCCCTACGGATTTGATACGTATTTCCCTAGGTTATTTACGGTCGCACACCATCTATCACCGAGAGAAAGTTATTCTAAATCGCTTACTTCTATTGTAGAGTTACACATAAAATCTGGACCTCGGGATATCATAGCCTTTAATACCTTAACAACGCTTCTTGTATTACATAAAAGGTTACCTAGGGTCAAGCACATGCTGATCCAATGAGGAGGTAGTCAATTAATGAGTTTCCCGTACGAGAAGATAGCTGTTGTAGGCTTAGGCTATGTTGGTCTTCCAACCGCTGCTGTTTTTGCTAGTAAGGGTTTTAGCGTTGTGGGTGTTGATGTTGATGTCGGTGAGGTTGAGGCTGTGAATAGTGGTAGGTGTTATATTAGGGAGCCTGGTTTGGATGATCTTCTGCGTGATGCTGTTTCTAGGGGGTTTTTGAGGGCTACTACTGATGCTGTTGAAGCCGTTAGAGGGTCTGATGCTGTAGTTATCGCTGTACCTACTCCTGTTAGGGGAGGTGTTGCAGATCTCTCCTACCTTAAGGAGGCTTTGCTGGCTGTTCGGGAGGGGCTGCATAGGGGCTTGCTGGTTGTTATTGAGTCCACTATCTCGCCCGGCACCACGGTTAACTTCGTGAAGCCTCTACTCGAGGGGTCTGGGCTTAGGGTTGAGGAGGACTTTTACCTTGCTCATGTACCGGAGAGGATCGCGCCTGGTAGGGCTATTCATGAGCTAATGAACGAACCCCGCGTTGTTGGAGGTGTTGGCCCTAGGTCTACTGAGAAGGCTCTTGAGCTCTACAGCAGGGTTAATCTTAAGTTATATCCAACTGACGCTACCACGGCTGAGTTCGTTAAGCTCATTGAGAACACGTTTAGGGATTTAAACATAGCGTTCGCCAACCTGCTCGCCTTGATGGCTGAGAAGCTGGGGATAGACGTATACGAGGCGATTAGGCTAGCTAACACTCACCCGCGTGTAAACGTACACCTACCGGGAGCAGGTGTCGGCGGTCCCTGCCTAACTAAGGATCCCTACATGCTTGCCTCACTATACAGGGAGTTCTGGGGTACTCAGCTAATCGAGCTGGCTAGGAGGATTAACGAGTACATGCCGAGGCACACAGTCGAGATCGTCGAGAGGGTGCTCGGGGAGGCGGGTCTAGGCGTTAGAGGTGCTAAGGTGGCTGTACTGGGGGCTGCGTATAAGGGCGGCGTAGACGATACTAGGGAGAGCCCAGCTAAGTACGTAGTGAGGGAGCTGCTCGAAAAGGGTGCTAGGGTAGTCGTCTACGACCCCTACACGAGCGAGAGCTTCGGTGCTGAGAGAGCCGGCTCCCTCGAGGATGCCGTTAGGGGAGCGGATGTGGTGGTAGTAGTTACCGACCACCCCGAGTTCAGGAGTCTAGACCTAGAGGGCGTCGCTAAGCTCGTGAGGCGCAGGGTGATCGTCGACGGTAGGAGGGTTGTAGAGCCCCACCAAGCCGTTAGGTACGGCTTTAAGTACTACGGTATCGGTTACGGTAGGGCGTTTAAGCTATGAGCGTGCTAGTTGTTGTCGGTACTAGACCTGAGATCATCAAGATGGCTCCTGTCGTGAGGGAGCTTGAGAGAAGGGGTGTGGACTTCGTATTCATCCACACAGGTCAGCACTACGACTACGAGATGAGTAAGGTATTCCTCGACGAGCTAGAGCTTCCCAAACCTCACGAGAGCTTCGTACTTGAGAGTAGTAACCCAGCTGCCCAGGTCGGGGAGATGATGATTAAGCTTGAGAAGACCTTGGAGGAGTACCGGGATAGGAGGCTTAGGGTCATGCTTATCCAGGGGGATACCAACTCCATGCTGGCAGCTGGGCTTACTGCCCTAAAGCTGGGTATTAGGATCGGGCACGTTGAGGCTGGTTTAAGGAGCTACGACTGGAGGATGCCTGAGGAGCACAATAGGAGGATGATTGACCACGTATCCAACTACCTATTCGCACCTACGGAGCTCTCTAGGAGGAACCTAATCGAGGAGCACGTATGGGGTGAGGTATTCGTTACAGGTAATACCGTTATTGACGCTATCGACACCTACTTCGATAGGGTTAGGGAGGTTGAGCCGAGGGTTCTAGAGAATGTGAGGTTCGGTGAGTACGCTCTCGTAACGTTCCACAGAGCTGAGAACGTTGATAGCTACCAGGTCTTAAGGGACTTCGTTAAGATCCTGAGGAGGAGCCCCATACCGGTAGTATTCCCAGTACACCCTAGGACTAGGAGGAGGTTGCAGGAGTTCGGTCTATGGGGTGAGGTTGAGAAGCTACAGCACGTTCAGCTACTCCCACCTCAGGGCTACTTCGAGTTCCTAGCGTTGATGAGGAACTGCAGGGTCGTAATGACGGACTCAGGGGGCCTTCAAGAGGAGGCTACCCACCCTAAGGTAAGGAAGCCCGTACTAGTCCTAAGGACGTCTACCGAGAGACCTGAAGCCGTAATCCACGGCTTTGCTAGGGTTACTGGGACCAACCCCGTAGTGGTCCTAGCCGAACTCGAGAGAGTACTTCACGAGGAGGTTAAGCTCCCAGAGCAATCCCCATTCGGAGACGGTAGGGCAGCTACGAGGGTAGTAGATGTAGTTGTACCTAGGCTTGAAGAGTAACCTACGTAGCTATGAACATCTAGGGGAAAATCAGCTCCCACCTTCTAACCTCTCCCTCCTAAGCTCGAACACTACTGTACCACCGCAGGTGTAGGGCTCCCCGGGGTCTGGGCACTGGACGTAGCCTACGTCATCCTCTTTACCGATGCCTAGCGTCCTCGCCGAAACCCCCTTGAGGAAGGGCGGTAGGAGGGTAAGCATGGACGCTAGCGCGTGTAGGCAAACCCCCTTCCCAACCTCCTTGATGTAGAACCCCTCAACGGTGAAGTGGTCCCCCGGTCCGTACCCCATCGCGCACCTACCCCTAATCTCCTTAACGTAGACCCTAACCCTAGAACCCAAGAAACACCACCACATCAAATACCTAAAGTAACTTAATAAGGCCTCACCAACTCTTAAGAAATTACCGAGTACATCGAGGGAGCTGTCGAGGACCCGGACGCCCTCTTCATTAGCTGCACGAACTTCAGGACGCTGGAGGCCATAAACCACCTGGAGGAGGCTTTGCGAGTTCCGGCAGTTTCAAGCAGCACCGCGTCGGCGTGGCTGGCGTTGAGAACCTTAAACGTGGGGGGATTCCATAAACTACGGCAAGTTGTTGAGAGAAGTTAAGGACCTGATCTAAGCTCATTTAGGTGGTTCTTCCACACGCCGTTCACTGAGTACGTGACCTGCCCCTCGGAATCCGCTTTAAGTGTCATAAGGTATGCGTGGCATTCTTTTGGATGAAGGGATGGTCGAGGATAGTGTTAGAGATAGTTGGCACTTGGCACTACTTAAGTAGTGTCAGGCGTGGGTGCCAAGCAAGTGCCAAGCGCGAGTGCCAGTGTTAGTGCTAAGCGCTGAGCACGATCTTGCTGTAGTTTCTGGCACAGGTTCAAACAGTGCCAAACCGGACGGTGTTGCCGAGTATGAGATTGTAGTAGACGGTGGTAGCGGGCTGAACGAGGATAGGGAGGGTTTCAAAAAGATTCTTAGCGTTGTTCTTGGCACTAGTGCCAACTTTCTTGGCACCGGTGCCAAGTTATAAGCTCTCAACCACTTAAAATGGTGGTGTGGTGCGTGGTTGTTACGTCTGCTGAGGAGTTGTTACGTCGGGTGAGCGAGGGGTGGAGGGTTTACCCCGACAACAGAACGGGCAGGTGGCGCATAAAACGCAACAACAGATTTGAGCGCATCGCCCGCGAGCTGGAGGACCTTGCGCGGAAGATATACGTTGAGCAGCAGAAGGCGAGTAAGGTTAGGGAGGGTGAGCCTGGGGAGTCTGGGGCGGTGCGGGCCCAGGGCAGGGGGTCTGCGGGGACGTCTGAGGTTCTGAGGGCGCTCGGGGAGGAGTACGCCGCGGTTGTCAGGTCGATCACCGAGAAGACTAGGTGGTTCGCTGACGCGCTGACGTACATCGGCTGGTACTCGACGCTTGCGGCCTTTCAGTTCGCGAAGGTCGACCCGAAGGACATTCCGGTGAAGGTCGCTGAGTTCGCTGACGTTAACAATTTCGTCAGGTTCGTTACGGAGAACCTCTCGGCGATGATTGAGGCTAACGCGGAGGGTGCTAAGGCGATAATGGAGTGTAAGAGGGAGCTAACGAGGTACAGGAACGCACTCAAGGTGCTCGCGTACATCGCGACCGTGCTGAGGAAGCAGCTCAGGAGCGTGATCGTCCAGCTCCAGCTCGCCCACAACATCATATCCAAGTACGGACTGCTCGAGGAGTACCTGAACCTGACTTCCCAGTACGCGGTGGTTGAGGCCCTCATGTCCATCCCCCCGGCTCAGGAAGGGGCGGGGGGTGAGGGGAAGGAGGCGAAGGGGGTGAGGACAGAATGAGCGACGAGGTGAATGAGGGGAATCAACTCCTGCTATTATTACCATGCACCACCCCCTCAGAGTACAAAACACACTAAAATAGCAAATACTGATTCCCCCGATATCCCTGACTATCCCTTTACTAATAAAGAAGACCATCCCTTCATCAACTTTATTACCTCTTTAGTCTACGTAAAGATTGAGCGTGCAAGAATGAGTAAGGGGCTTGAGGACATCATTAGTGAGCTGTCCTCGCTTGCTAAGAAGAAACCCTTGAGGGATGACGAGCCTAAGAGAGCTAAGGAGCTCGTGAAAAGCTTAAGGAAACGGGCTTCACGAACGCGGAGATAAGTGAGCTGGCTGGCGGTGTCTGGAGTGGGGCAACAATCAAGTCTTACACGAGAGGTGTGGGGGTTAGGGACCCGAGTCCTAGGGAGAGTGCCTGGGTAACGCTATCCCAGATGATTAATATGGGAAATCTCTAAGATAGAATTGAAAGAAAGAAGTAGAGTTGCTGGATCTCCTTGAGTGGGCTGTGTCAGGGCTTGAGAGTGACTTGGCTTCAGGGGGAGAGCTTGAGTTTTGAGAGGATTGATCAATACGTTAAGGAGCTTGAAGCGATAAAGAACTACGAGAAGGTTAAGGCTGAGAACACCTCCCTCCTAGCAAGGGTTAGGGAGCTTGAGTCAAGACTATCTTACATGACAGGTAGGGTGGAGGAGTTACTTCAGGTAATCAAGAATCTTGAGGGTCAGGTGAGGGCAAGGGATGAGGAGATCGAGTCTCTGAGGAAGGAGTTGAGTGTTAGGGATGAGAGGATTAAGAGTCTTGAGAGCGAGGTTCACGACCTCACCTCGAGGGTTAGGGAGCTTGAGGAACTTAAAGTGCTGGCTGACGGCAAGACACTGAAGGAGGCTGAGGAGTCGTTCCTGAAGGCTAAGGAAGGCGAGATCAGGGAGCAAGCTCGGGAACTCTTCAATCAAATGAAGTCGGAGTGGGTGAGGGAGGATAAGCCTAGGGAGGTTTCTAACGAAGCGTTGAAGTGGCTTAAGCACACGATCGAGCAATTAAGTAAGCCGGAACCCCGCAACTACATGAAGGAGGTTGTGGACGCGGGACTACCTGAGAAAATCGAGAAAATAATTAACTCAGAGGTTGGGAAGAGGATTAACGAAGAATTCCTGAAGAGAGTTGACGAAGAATCCAGCAAGAAAGCCTTGAAGAAGCTCGAAGAATTAAAGTCTGTTGAGTGGCCGAAGTGGTACAGGACGGTCGTCGAGCCGAGGATACTCCAGCTAGAATCCATGATACAGAGCAACGTGGTGAAAGCGCTTGAAGGCCCCTGGATCATAACGTGCGATAAGTGCGGAACCAGTTTCCAAGTACAGCTAACCCCGGAAGGCATAGAGGGATTACTGAGAACAGGTAGCGTGATGATTGAGTGCCCGAACCCGGATTGCGTGGACACCGCCCTAATCTTTACATTTAAGCATAGAGTGAGGGTCACGCTGAAACAGCTGATAGAACTTAAATGCTTGGGTTAGTGCTGGGTTAAAAGCAAATACACACTCACCCAACCACGTTGAAGAGATTGGCGGGGGTTCGGGTTACTCACGTGCGGGTGCTGACTTAAACACCTTATCTTAGATAACGCTGTTCCATCAAGACTTAAAAGCACCTAACTGAGATTCTAGACATGTTTAGAGAGCTATTTGAAAACAGTGGTTAGGGTCTTAGTTCTTCGAGCAAGGCTTTCAGCGAGACTACTTCAGGAAACTTCAGGAGGTCTGAGTCTTCCGTGACTAGCTTAAGCCTCATCTTCCTAGCCACGTACACGTAAGAAGCGTCATAGGACGTTATGCCGTTCTTCACAGCTATGTCAAAGACCTCGAGCGTCTCCTGCCCAACGCACCGATATGTCCTTGTTTACGAGGAGGTATCATCGTAAAGGGATTCACCCCTGATATTAGGTCAGGATTAGGGCGGTTAAGGTCGGGAAGTTCCTAGCTGACCTCCTCCCCGTCCTGAAGGGCGGGGGTTTCCTCGCCTCCTGAAGCGGGGAGGTTTGGGATTACATCTCCTCGCCTTGGGGGGATTCAATCCCGGGCCGGGTCTTCGGCCCATTACCCCTACCCTCTTTTAAGGGACTCGAGGTAAGTCTTACCTCAATACCGAGTTTCCGCTATGAGCTTCCCCTAATGGCTCGGGGCTGGACAAGCTTATGATTCATGGAAACGTAAATGCTTATAAGCTGGTAAGCGATATTGTCTACGGTGATGGTCACGAGCACCGTAATCAGCGTTAGAGTCCGTAAGGAGGTTAAGAGGGTTTTAGAGGAGAGTGGTATTAATGTGGGTGAGGAGGTGAGGAGGTTCTTGGAGAATCTAGTGTGGAGAGTTAAGATAA
>Ga0185307_1000752_pt1 | contig 19508 bp, 25 predicted proteins | sample LHCtaG_FD_128010 | JGI IMG/M metagenome (GOLD analysis project Ga0185307, IMG submission 128010) | Hot spring microbial communities from Little Hot Creek, USA to study Microbial Dark Matter (Phase II) - LHC4sed_matched (SPADES... | ecosystem: Environmental > Aquatic > Thermal springs > Hot... | reverse complement strand
CGAGGTTTAGGAGCTGAAAGCTTGTTAACTAAGGGAAGATGAGCATCTTTTCCCAAACAACGCTCACAGAAGTGTCAAATCTGCTTACTGAAATGTTAAGTTCCTCCAAAGCCTTCCTCAGGTTGTATATGTAGGTTCCCACGTCGTCTTTGTCACAAAGGATAGTCACAATTACGTCGTGGTGACCGTAAGTTCTCCACAGAAACTTGACTTGATGTTGAACTTTTAAAAATGAAACAGCCTTGTCGATGTCCCTTGGATTAAGATTCGTGCCGATGACGACGGCTCAAAATCCAATTTTACTAAAGTCTAGGACAGCCATAATCCTCCTCTCTATACTACCTTCTCTTCAAGCTTGGCTATTCTTCGATAAACAGTGTTTCGGCTAAACCCGCACCTCTCTACCTTGTAGAAGTACAACCCATCGCACATGAGCCCTCAAAATCTTATGTCAAGCTCGTCCAATACCTCACACCTTTTTTGTATATACCCCGCTCAATAAATATTTACCGTTGCGTGGTGAAAAATGTTCAATATAAACATCGATGATGAGCATTTTTCACACCAGTTAATGATAACCAAAGGAGTTTGCTTTAGAATATCCTCGGTGGTGGAAAGTGGTACAGCACTGGTGGTTGCTGAAAAGAAGCCGACACTAGACGATGAAGTAGTAGGGCTTAGGAAAATATTGTGTGCAATGGACGACCACACAAGGTTTGCGTAGCCAGGTATAGAGACGGTTCCATATGGGTTTTTCTGTCCATATTTTTGGCCTTGTAGGGCTGGATCTCGGATGCAGGATTAGACAGGCTCGTTGTAGATATTTCAAGGCGTTTAGAGCTAGCTTCCACTGTTTTTCTGATGTATACGCTTATATTAAAGTCTAATATTAGTTATTATGTGAAAATTCGATGATTTGTCGGGAGACGGAGAAGGTTAAGGCGGCGGGGGCTATACTGAAGGAGGGCGGTTTCACCGTCTCCCAGATCTGCTGCTCAAGGCCAAGCTGTTTCGACATAGCCGCCAGAAAGGATGAGGCTTTAATCCTCATTAAGGTGCAACAGGACATTGGATGCGTTTCACCCTACGACTCTCTGGAGCTTAGGATTATTGCCGATCAAATATCGGCATCTTCACTTTTCATAAGCGAGAAAACCCGCGACAAGCCACTAGAAGATGACACGGTTTACTCACGCTACAATGTCTTAGCCGTAACTCCAAAAACCTTCGAAAACATTGTGTTGAGGGACATACATCCCCTAGTCCAGGCGGGACCCGGCGGGTATTATGTGGAGATAGACGGCGAAGCCATCAGAAGACGGAGGCAAGAGCTGGGCTTGTCCGTGGGCGAAGTTGCAGAGAAAGTGGGCATTTCGAGGAGGACGCTTTACGGATACGAGAGGGGGATGGCCAAAGCCTCCGTAACAGCGGCCTACAACCTTTTATGCGCACTGGGCATTCCAGTGGCTAAACCAGTTAACATTTTCGAAGCATCTAAAAGCCGACGGAAACCCTTTGCAGCGAGGGCTAGGCAAGTTTTCACGCGGAACAAGCTTCTCCAGAAAATTTTCAAGAAACTGGTCGGCTACAACATTGTGGCCGTGAGAAAGGCGCCCTTTGACTTCGTCGTCACGGTTCCCGAGGAAAACGTAAAAATAATTGGCGGGGTCATGGACGGCCAAGAGAGGATGCTGGATAGAAGGGTTGAAGAAATACTAAGCCTAAGTGAGGTTGTAAAAGCTCATCCAGTTTTGGTGACGGATAGACATAAACCCAAGCTGGGTAAAGATATTCCATGCGTGAACGAGGGGGAACTGTCCAAGATAAAGAGCCCAGAAGACCTATGCAAGCTTTAGATTAGCTTCGTCTGGCGGGGATCTTTCTCCCTTCTAACCTTCTTGGCCGGCTCCCAGCTTTTACGGACAAACTCTGGGTATTCTTTGAAGGTTTCTAGGCATCGGCGCAGAAACTCCATTGTTTTCGGGTCTGTGGGGTAGCCGCATCCAAAATCGCCATACCTAGCCTTCAACTCGGCTATTTCGCGGTCACGTTCTACCTTCGCTATTATGGAGGCAGCTGAAACCACCGGGTACTTGCGGTCAGCCTTATGCTCTGAAACTATCTCAACTTTAAAGGGGAGAAACTCTAAAATCTGCTGTTTGAAACGCTCCTCTAAAACATCTGAGGCATCCACGTATGCCACATCTGGACGAAGAAGTTCTATTACTTTGGCCATGGCCTGCGCCTCCAACCAGTTAAGTCTATGAAGTTTTTCACCCTTTTCGACAACCTTGTCAATTTCCGCTGGTGAAAGTTTTATCACTACATGTTTTTTGGCTAAACGCTTTATCTCAGCGGCTAGGGCTTCCCTGCGACGCGGCGACAGAAGCTTCGAGTCTTTAACGCCTAACTCAACAAGTTTTGAAACGTCTTCGTTGTCAACCAAAACGCCAGCGATAACCAGCGGTCCTATGACGGAGCCGCGTCCTGCATCGTCAACGCCTGCAACCAGCATCGTGAGACCTTCGCTTAAACATATCCTTCTCAGTCCGTTAAAGCATTTTAGGTTGTTCCGTAAGAAAACGTAAAGCTTCATCGATGACTTGTTGGTGAAGCTTTTCGCGGTTCTTAAAAGTGACGGTGAAAACTTCTGCGTCCTGCCGTGTTTTCACAGCATCCACAAGCCTGTCTCTGGCTTTCGAGTGAACTACGCCGACAACGAGTTTGCCGCTTTCAACAGCTTCCCGGACAGCCCTTCTAAAGTTCTCTGAGAAAAGCTCCATCGGTCCAATTTCGTCTATAGCGATTACATCGCTTTCTCTGGTGGCTTTCAGGATTGCTTCTACACCGACGCTATCCAAGTCCTTTAGGTTTACGCGGTATTTGCCCACCTGTGGACCTGTTTTCTGATCTACGTGGGCAAGCCATCCGCGCTTACCACTTGTTAAGTCTAGTATTTCGAAGCCTACGCGTGTTCCACATGAACGTACTTCTCGACTTATCATTCCGCCGACACTGTAGCCCTTAGCCTTCAACACATCAATAACCTTCACGAGTAGTGTTGTTTTTCCAACACCTGGGCTGCCAGTTAACAGAAGCACGCGTTTACGCAAGCCTACTTCGCCCTCTCTCATGTTTGCTGAGTTAGGAGGGCTGAAACTCCGCTGGCAGCGAGCACAAGTAGCTCGAAGGTCTTGTAGGCTTCAGTCATATTTTGCGCTGAATACTCCACTGTTAGGGCATCAACCCTTCTCGCCGTTGGGAAAAGCCCCGCCACGTCGGCGAAGTGGCTTGCTAGGAAGGTTATTCGCATGTTGACGGGTTTTTCGGCGACAAGGAGTTTAGCTTCCCCGGCTTTAAGTTTTGTAACAGCCCTTTTGACGGCCTCCCTTAAATCCCTTTCAATTTTAGCCATACTTGGGCTTCTGGCGGAAACTCGGCTTAACGAATTCTTCAAGACAACGGTTTCAATCCAAGGCGTCCACCTTTCAACGTCGTCTTTCAGAAGCTGGGCTTCCCCAGCCACCATAACCACAGGCACACCTAACTCGCCGGCGACGTATGTGTTTAAAAGGAACTCGCTTGCTTCGACGCCATTAACCTCAACTTTTCTGATGCTTCCACCGCTGTAAGTGTGGTCGAAGGTGGATTTAGCTGTTCCAAACTTGGCGTGATAACCTAAGAAAACAGCTGCGTCACAACCTTCGACGCCTGTCACCATACTTAAAGGGCGGGGAAAGCCGCGAATTATCTCCACGTGTTCGGGTAGATCTTCTACGTGGATGTTAACCATGGGGCCGTGGCTGTCCGCCACCAGCACTTCTCCGAAGCCGTTTTTGTGGAGTTCATCCGCCACCGCCAGCGTTATTTTTGTGGCGATTTTCCTAGCCTCCTCGTACAGAGCGCCTTTCAAGTTTAGCTGGCTTGGCGCCACTATGTAGGGCATTCCTTCAAGGTCAACTGATATGAAAGCTTTCATTTTGTGCGCACTCTCGGTTATGCATTGCCCCAAACTAGGCTAAAAGTTTTGACAAGTCCCCCCATTGACCAGAAGTCTAATATCTCGCCCCTTTCGAAACTTTCAACGCTAAAACGGAGGATGTTTGAGCCAATATGGGTGAGAGGGAACGTGAGGGTCTAGTTTCATCCCTTGAAAAACAGTTGAGTGAGTGGATAGCCCGTAGGCACAGTAGAGTTTTCCGGTTAGCTTTGCTGCTCGTCATAGTTCTTCTGGTGTTCTTAACGTCTTTCCGTTTCACCGTTGGGGGTTTAAAGGAGTGGGTTCAAGTTGACCCAGCTGCAATTCTAAACATATCCATCCAACTTTACACAATAATGAATCCCGTAAGCACCATTCCAACGTTTCTCATTTACACTGGAAACCTCAAGAGGGATGAGAGGCTTAAAATAACCAGCACCATAACCATGATAGTTATAGCGCTCCTTCTAACATTTACCCTCTTCGGACCACTAATACTAGCCGCCTTAAACGTTTCCGTCACAAACTTCAGGTTCGGCGGAGGCATACTGCTTCTAATCCTAGCCATAGACATGCTGGGCGGAATGTCAAGGTCGAAAGCCATAGATGTTAGACAGGCGGCTGTCGTGCCTTTAGCAACACCGCTTCTCGTTGGACCTGGAACCATGACGACTATCATCGTTTTGGCTGGCACATACGCCATAGTCAACGTTTTGGCGGGAGGCTTAATCGCCGCGATAGGTGTTTACTTGACGTTGCGTCTTGCGCCTCTGTCGGTTTCGGCATTAGGCAACAATGGAGTCCAAGCCATAAGCCGCATCATGGCAGTCATATTGGCTGCCATAGCTTCCCAAATGATACATTCAGCCCTCTTAGAGTGGGGTATAGCAAGGGCATGATGGGGCTGAACAGCGAAATAGACTTCCCAACAGAGATAGTCAAGGAAGGCCTGGTGCAAGTGCTAGTTCCCAAGCTTTCGGCTTTTGTGGAGAAGCCCGGCGAATACGCGCCTTCAAGGGCTCCGGTTTTCTACAACCCGGCAATGGAGTTGAACCGCGACATCGCAATATTGGCGCTGCAAGCCTACCAGCGAACCGTAAACCATGAAATCCGTGTATGTGAGCCTCTAGCTGGCTGTGGTGTTAGGGGGATACGTTTCGCGCTAGAAGTTGAAGGTGTCAAAAAAGTTGTAGTGAACGACATAAATGGGAAGGCATGCCTATTGGCTAGGTATAACGTGGAGTTAAATGGTGTTGAAGAGCTGGTAACCATCGAAAACACTGATGCAAATCTTCTTCTAGTACGGCATGCCGCACCAAATAGGAGGTTTGACGCTATAGATATAGACCCCTTTGGTTCTCCAGCGCCCTACGTAGAAGCCGCTGTTAGGGCAACTCGCAACGGCGGACTTTTAGCTTTAACCGCCACGGACATGGCACCTCTCTGCGGTGTACACCCAAAGGCGTGTGTGCGAAAATATGGCGGGAAACCCCTTCGAACAGAATACTGCCATGAAATTGCCTTGAGGCTTGTCGTTGGAAGCACCGCAGCCTCGGCAGCCAAACACGAAGTGGGCATAACCCCGGTATTTAGCCACAGCACAGACCACTATGTGCGCGCGTACATGTTCATAAAACATGGTACACGGGAAGCCGACAAAGCCGTTAAAGAGTTGGGCTATATCCTTCACTGCTTTAACTGTTTCCACAGAGAGGCCGCAAAAACCATGTTTGGGCACGTGGACACCTGTCCATATTGCGGCTCGAAAATGGATTACGCTGGACCCTTATGGCTTGGAAAATTGGCCGACGAAGAATTCTGCACTTTAATGGAGACGGAAGCCGAAAAAAGACATTTCAAGCTGAAAAGGAAAATTGAGAAGATTTTGGCGCTCGTTAAAAACGAGGTTTCAGCCCCACCAACATACTACGTCTTAGACAAAATATGCGACAGAATGGGTCTCCGAACGCCTCCTGTGAAGGCGGTCCTTGAAGCCCTAAAAGCCAAGGGTTTTGAAGCCCACCGAACCCACTTTAACCCTAAGGGCGTTAAAACTGATGCTTCCGCCGCGGAGGTAGTTGCGGCTGTCAAAGAGGCTTCTGAATCTGAATAAGAATGTTGAAGCCTAATGTTAACTTAACAAGCTTTAAAAGCCAACAATAGCCATATTCTAAGTCTGGGTGGTTCCTTGGAAAAGAAAACTTTGCTACCTCTGTTTTTGGCAGTCTTAGCTATAGCAACCTCAGCTCTGGCTCCTGCAAACTGCGTCGCCAATGTTAAGGTTTATGGCTACACTGACAAACCGCAGTATTCAGCCGGCGAAACCGTAACGCTAAAATTGTGGGTTTACAACCACGGGCCGGACGAAATAGTCCTCAAAAACGTGTCGATCTACTATCCTTGGTATGCCCCCGTTTGGGGTGGAAACTACAGCTTAACAGGCATAGACGCTGTCCTTTCCGCTGGCAAAAACTGGAGTTTGACGAAGACGTTTACGGTGCCCACGGATGGGAGGGCTGTTGGCGGAGACATAGAGGTTGAAGTTTCCTACAACATTGGAACAACGACCTACAAGGTCAAGGAAGAAATCCCCCTGGAGGTTATTAGACCATACCTTCGCTCGCTGGAAGGTATGGAGAAACTTTTAACCTTGGTAACTTTGCAGTCTGTGTTGGTGATCGTTTGCACAATAATTTTAGCCGCCACCATATTCCTCTCAGTGCGGAGACCAAAAGTGGTTTTGGAGGAAACCATCGAAAAACCAGAATAACCTCCCTTCATTTTTCCACTCAGTTTTTAAGCATGTTCTGTACATCTCATAATAGCCTATCAGCTGTTTCAAGGCGTAAGGAGGTGTGTGGAACTCGGGAAAGTTTTAGTCACGTCTGCCTGGCCATACATAAACGTGACTCCCCACCTCGGCAACCTAGTCGGATCCGTGCTTTCAGCCGATGTTGTGGCCCGCTATTATAGGCTTAGGGGCGAAGAAGTTGTTATGGTAAGCGGCTCCGACGAGCATGGCACCCCCATAGAGGTGGAGGCCATAAAGCTTGGCGTCAAACCCAAAGAGTTGACGGACAAAAATCACGCGAGGGTTGCTGAACTCTTCAAGAGGTGGGGCATATCCTTCGACAATTACACGCGGACTGAAAGCCCAGTGCACAAGGAGTTCGTCCAGCAACATCTGATTAAAATCTACAACAACGGCTACATATTCACCCAGGAAACTGAGATGCTTTATTGCGAGAAGTGTCAACGATACCTGCCAGACCGTTTCGTCGAGGGTCGATGCCCCTACTGTGGACATTTGCCAGCCCGTGGAGACCAATGTGACGCGTGTGGAAGACTCCTTGAACCAGCAACCCTAATAGAGCCTTACTGTGTGATCTGCAAGGGCAAACCAGTCGTCAAGAAGACGAAACATTGGTATTTTGACCTCCCAAAGTTCGCGGACAAACTAGCCAAATATATAAGTGAAAACAAGCAGCTGCCGGCCAACGCCAAAAACTTCAGCCTAAACCTCATAAAGGAGGGTCTAAAGCCGAGGGCTGTCACACGAGACGTGAGCTGGGGCATTCCAGCTCCGTTCCCAGGAGCCGAGGGCAAAACCATTTATGTCTGGGTTGAAGCCGTACTGGGCTATGTTTCAGCTACCATAGAATATTTCAGAAGCCGGGGTGACTCCGAGGGCTGGAAAGCCTATTGGTTCGACAAAAACACGAAAACCCTTTACTTCATTGGAAAAGACAACATCCCCTTCCACACGATAATTCTGCCAGCCCTACTCATGGCGTCTCACGAAGACTACAATTTACCTTGGAACGTTTCGGCCACCGAGTTCCTTCAGTTTAAAGGTGAGAAGGCTTCAAAAAGCCTTAGGATAGGCATATGGATAGATGAAGCCTTGGAGCTTTTCCCGCCGGATTACTGGCGCTACTTCTTAATAGCCACGCGTCCAGAAACCAAGGATTCAAACTTTTCATGGGAAATCTTCGCGGAAAAAATAAACGCAGACCTAAACGACACTTTTGGAAACTTCATTCACCGCACGTTGTCCTTTATAAATAGGCATTTTGAAAGTCGAATACCCGAAGCAACAGCGTTTGACGCGGAAGACAGCCAAGTTCTAGATAGCTTAAAGGAACGCGTAGATGAAGTTGCCGATAACTATGAGGCTTGCCGACTTCAAGCCGCGGCCAGTGGGGTTATGGGGATAGGACGTTTGGGCAACCAGTACCTCAATGAGAAGGAGCCTTGGAATCTTGTTAAAGTCGACAAGGCCAGAGCCGCCACGGTTATGTATGTGGCCGCCCAGCTTGTGAAGGCCCTAGCCATAGTTTCTGCGCCGATAATCCCGTTCACGGCTGAAGAGCTCTGGAAAACCTTGAACTTACCGGGAAGCGTCCACCAGCAGAGGTGGGAGGAAGCCTTAAAACCATTGCCAGCGGGCCACAAAATAGGCGATGCTAAACCGTTGTTCCGCAAGATAGAAGCTGACGAGAAAGAGCTTGATGAGATGCTGGAAAAAGTTAGAGAGGCCTTAACGAAGGGAAAAAGCTGAAAATTAGAATCGATCTCCACGTCCACACATGCCACTCCTACGATGGGCTGATTAAACTGGAAGAGCTTGTTTTCTACGCGAAAAGGAAGGGACTTGACGGTGTAGCCATAACAGATCATGACCGGATAGACGCCGCGCTTAAAATGGCGAGAGAAGTGAAGGATTTCCTCATAATTCCAGGCATAGAAATTTCAAGCCTAGACGGCCACATAATTGGGCTTAACATCCACGAGATGGTGCCGAAAAAACTGGGCATGGAGGAAACTGTGGATAGAATCCACGAGCTTGGAGGTTTAGCCATAGCATGCCATCCTAAAGCCGTTTTAAAGGCAAGCTTGGGTCGAAAAACAGGCCGAAAATTCGACGCTGTTGAAGTGGTAAACGCCTCAGCCCTTCCCTTTAAACGTTCAGTGGAAAGGGCGCAGGAAATAGCCGCAAGACTCGGCTTGCCCCAAGTAGGGGGAAGCGACGCCCACTACCCTCCGGAGATAGGCAACGCGTACACGCTTGTAGAAGCTGAACTAGAATGTGACAGCGTTGTTAAAGCCATAAGTAAGGGTTTCTGCCAGCCCTTAGGCGAAGCCATACCGCTTAGGGTTAGATTCAAAAGGGAACTCTTAGCCTTAAAGGTTAGGCTTTTCAGCATAAAACATGTTTAAGTCCCTACGAGGATGGGCTCCGTAAGCTTCCTTAAAGTTGCTATAGCTGAAAGGGCTGCCAAATAACTTGTCTTTGGGTTTTCAGTAAAAGGAACATTTTCCACGTAAACCTTCAATAAGCCGAACTTCCCTCTAACATCAATTTCGTGAACATTTCTCCTTAAAACTGGGTCCGCGACAACTCTCACAACAGTTCTCTCCACACCCACGCCAGCCAAGCTTAGGGTTGCAGCAACATTAACGTTTGCGGGGAACAGCTTGCAAGCCTCCGCTGCATCTCCCTCAAAAATCACAGTTGGCTTTTCAACCTTTCCGCTAAACTTCTCTCTAAAATATGGGTTGTCCACCAAGGCCTCCAAAGGCTTCTTCGTAGTCAAAATTACCTCTTCTATCCTGCCCAATGCTGAAGCTTTCACTCCATCTAAACCAGCGATGGCGCCCGACGGCACATAGACCTTTCGACCGCTCTCTCTTGCAGCGCGGCTAATCTCGTCGACCATTTTTGAGTCAACAAGGGCGCCTGCGCTCATAATCATTAAGTCCTTCCCAGCTCTCAATGTTTCAGAAGCGTAAGCCCTAACGGCTTCCTGGGAGGCTGCCTCTACAACAAGCTTTACATCTTCACATTCGAGAAGTTCCTTGAAGGATTTGGCAACCTTCGGCTTGTTTTTCAACTTCCGCGCTAGACCCCATGCCTTCTCAAGGTTTTTGTCGAAGACCATAACCAGAAAAGCTTCCCCGGCTTGTCCCCTATCTATTGCCTTTGCCAGAACAGTTCCTATAGCACCGCATCCGACTAAACCTACACCTAGAGGCATCGGGCCCCTCTCCTTCAAGCCTTTCCAACCTAAATGCGCATAAGTCCTCTCTATAAACTATTTGCCGAGAACAAGCTTGCGCTAGTTGGCTTCAAGCTTCAGAAAAGAAGGTGCTGAGTGCAGGTTTACATGTCCTGTTCCATTTGGTAGAGGCCCAAATCTATGTTTAGCGGCTTTTCAGGCTCAGCGTGGGGTTCAAGGTTGAAAAGTTGTGGTGCCATGGAGCCAAATCCGCTTAGAATGTAGGGCGAGTTAACTCCGGTTAGGATCAATGTCACTTTGATTTTGCCGTCCATTTCGGGGTTTACTCTGGCTCCCCATATGACCAGCGAGTCTTCATCCATCATCTCCGTGACTATTTCCCCGACGCGGTTTGCCTCTTCAATAGTCATGTTTGTGTCTCCACACACGTGTATGAGGGCACCCTTCGCTCCTATATAGTCCACGTCTAAAAGTGGGTTTCTCAAAGCCTTTCTGACAGCATCTTCCACCCTATTAGGGGCGTCTGACTCCCCTACGCCTATAATAGCCAAGCCGCCCCGTTTAATGACCGTCTTGAAGTCAGCGAAGTCTAGGTTAATGAGGCTTGGGGCCGAAATGGTTTCCACTATTCCTCTAATCATGTTCGCCAAAACCTGGTCCGCCATCTTGAAAGCCTCATTAATAGGTAAATGTGGTGCAAGCTGAAGCAGTTTGTTGTTGTCTATGACCACAACGGTGTCGCAGTGCCTTCTCATCTCGGTTAAAGCGTAAGCCGCATACTCCATGCGTCCCTTTTCGATTCTAAAAGGGGTTGTCACAACCCCAACCGTTAACGCGCCCTTCTTTTTCGCGATTTCAGCGATTACCGGTGCAGCTCCCGTGCCTGTTCCACCGCCCAACCCAGCCGTTATGAAGACCACGTCTGCTCCTGTCAGCAGTTCCTCTATTTGTCTCCTAGACTCTTCTATGGCGGCTCTTCCAAGCTTCGGGTCTCCGCCTACCCCAAGTCCCTTCGTCAACCTTTCGCCTATCAACACTTTCCTGTGGGCTTTTGAAATTTTCAGATGGAGAGCGTCAGTGTTTATGGCTATACACTCAGCTCCAACTATGCCCATCTCCATAAGCCTTGTCACTGTGTTGTTTCCGGCTCCACCCACACCAACCACTAGCATGCGGCAAGAGCTAGGCTGGCGAATCTCACTGGCGACAGTATTCTGCCACGAATAGCGGAAGGTCTGCTGACCAACATTAGACTGCATCAGCCAACCCTCTTCCTTCGCCAAACCTCATTATTTATCAAGTCACGTATAGCTACACGAATGGCTTCAGCCCTATTGGGATAAAGCTTCTCATTCACCAACTGATCCAACGCCTCAATATATGGTTCAGGAAGATACAGCGTGATCAACTTCAATTTTCAACTCCCCCTACCGGTGATTCGAAAAAGCCGTTAGAAGTTATACTTGTATATAATATGTTTTAAACATGTTTTGAATATGCTGGTTTCTTTCTTTTTAAAGATTGCCATTTTTCCGTTTCAAAAAATTGTAAAAATGGAGTTTTCGGACACCTCTAGGTTTTTATTCTTTTTTGAAGCACCTAATATATTGTCATGGAAGGCTTTCGGGTGTTTCTTAAAAGCTTCGGGTGTTCAACGAATTTGGCTGACGGAGAAGTCATGGCTGGTTGTTTAGCTAGGGCTGGATATGTTCTTGTGGATAGTTTGACGGAGGCGGACGTGGTTGTTTATAACACGTGTGCTGTTAAGGGTCCAACGGAGAACCGTATGATAGACCTTTTGAAAAGTGTTCCAAGAGGTAAGAAACTTGTTGTTGTTGGATGTTTACCCCTTATAAACTTTGAGAGGTTGAAGCGGGAAGTGTTGTTTGACGGTGTGGCTGGGCCGGCTTTAGGCGAAAAAATAGTCAGCGTCGTTGAAGAGGTTTTGAGGGGTGGAAAGGTTGTCGCTTTAGAGGACGCGGAGAGGGCTAAACCCGACATTCACCTTCCGAGAGCTCGCTTAAACCCCCTTGTTGGCATAATTCCCATAAGCTACGGCTGCCTTGGTTCATGTGCATATTGCTGTGTTGTGTTTGCTAGGGGACGTTTAAGAAGCTACACCGTGGAAGAGATAATTGAAAGGGTTAGAGCCGACCTCGCCGAGGGTGTTCAAGAGTTTTGGCTCACATCACAAGATACGGCGTGTTATGGCTTAGACATTGGCTCAAGTCTCCCGGAGCTTTTGGAGGCTGTTTGCAAGGTCGATGGAAATTTTAAAGTTCGTGTTGGGATGATGACGCCCAACATGGCTTTAAAAATATTAGACCGCCTCGTGAAAGCTTACATGGACGAAAAGGTCTTCAAATTTCTCCACCTACCGGTCCAAAGCGGCGACAACCAGGTTCTTGCGCGTATGCGGAGGTTTTACACTGTTGAGGATTTCCGCCACATAATAGAGGTTTTCCGCAACGTTCACCCACAAGTGACCATCGCAACAGACGTTATCTGCGGTTTTCCCGGAGAAACAAGAGGGGCTTTCGAGAAAACTGTTCAGTTGATAAAAGATGTTAAACCGGACGTGGTTAACGTTTCAAAGTTTTTTGCAAGACCTCGGACACCAGCCGCTGAAATGAAAGACACCGTTCCTTTTTCAGAGGTTAAAGCTAGAAGTGTCCTTATGAGCCGTGTGGCTTTAGACGTGGCCCTTGAACGAAACCGAGGGTGGGTTGGCTGGGAGGGTGAAATCCTCGTGGATGAAATTGGAACGGTTTCTGGTTCCTGGATTGGCAGAAACTTTGCTTACAAGCCTGTTGTTGTTAAGGGTAGTGGTAACATGCTGGGCAAAAGACTTTGCGTTAAAATTGTTGAAGCTTCTCCAACACATCTTGTGGGAAGTCCTCAGACTGAAAGAGTTTTCCGTAAATTTTACGAAACTGGTTTCTGATAAGCGGCTGCTTTTGCTTTTTTCACCAAACTTACTATTGAAAGTTTATACCCGTGAACGGCATTAGGCTAAGGGACGTGGAGCCGTCTCTGAATGGGTTTGGCGAATAGGAAGATTCCAAGAACCATGTCCACCCAGCATCCGGACAATGTGTCTCTTCCAAGCTGGGTGAGGAGAGACATAATTCAAGGAGATGCTGAGATCGATGAGGCTTTCTTCGCCTACAAAGAGCTTGGATGCACGGAGGTTATGTGGGATTCTGAGGGTAAGGATGTTGATACCCACGTTGTTAGAAAGCTTCTTGGCAAATACGGCGATTTTTTCAGAGAGCATGTTTTGGGAGAGGATATCTTCCTAACATACCGTGTCCCGAACCCAAAGATTGAAACTGCTGAACGGAAAATCTTGTTGGAGTCTCTGGTTAATATTCCAGTAGCCCACGATATTGCAAGCACCTTCTACAAGCGGGATGTTTCACCAATTTTCGAGGTTATACTGCCTTTTACAACAAGCAGCGACGAGCTTTTGTGGCTTTTGAGGTATTACGAGAAAACCATAGCTGGTGCTGAAAAGGTGGAGCTTAATGGGTCGGTGAAAGTGGGGGACTGGATAGGCCCCTTCAATCCAAAATCCATAGAGGTTATCCCGCTGATAGAGGATATGGAAAGCGTTCTGAGGATAGGCCAAATTATAGAGCCTTATATAGGGGCTGTTAAGCCTAAATACTTGCGGGTTTTCATAGCCCGCTCTGATCCAGCCCTGAACTATGGGCTAGTGTGTGCGGTGCTATTGTGTAAGCTGGCTTTCTCACAATTGAAGGTTCTTGAAGAAAGGTTCAGCGTCAAGTTATATCCGATAATCGGTGTGGGAACCATGCCTTTCCGGGGACATTTATCACCAGACAACGTGAAACACTTCGTAGAGGAATACTCAGGAGTCTGTACGGTGACAATCCAGTCAGCCCTAAAATACGACTATCCAACTGATGAGGTAAGGCGTGTGGTTAAATTTTTGAATGAAAATCTTCCATGCGGAGAGCTTCCCAGCACAGAGCCCTTTGAGGCTGAGGTCTTGAAAAGTGTTGTGGACAAATTCATGGCCGAATATCAGATGGTTGTGGAGAAGCTTGCACCTTTGATAAATGCAGTGGCGTGTTATGTCCCCCAAAGGCGGGCTAGAAAACTACATATAGGTTTGTTCGGATACAGCCGAAACGTTGGGAAGGTCTCCCTTCCAAGGGCTATACCCTTCGCGGCGGCGCTTTACACGCTTGGAATCCCGCCAGAATTCATAGGCTTTAAAGCCCTTAACAGCCTCAACGAGGCTGAATGGAAAGCCCTAGAAAAGTATTATATAAACCTCAAACGCGACTTGGAGTTTGCCGGCGCTTTTCTTTCATGGCGCAACCTTAACATGCTGATGGACATGCATGAGCAGATAGCCAAGCTGGCCGGTGCGAGCCGTGAAGAACTTCGCTTGGGGATGGCTGGACTCATGAAGGACCTTGAAGCTGTAGAGGAAAAGTTTTCGATAAAACTTGGACCAGTAAGCCTTGCACAGCGGAGATACGAAAACATAGTTAACGATTTCCTCATAGCTTTCATCGAACAGGACAACTGGGAAGCTCAAAAATGCCTTGTGGAAGCCGCTAGAATTCGCAGATGCCTAGGTTGAAGACTCAAAATAAACTATTTATCTATAAAACGCTTTATTTCATCATCTGGAGATGAGTGCTTGGTTGAAGAAAACCTAGTCGAGGTGGGACGCGTAACCCACTACTTCACCAAGATCGGTGTGGCGGTTGTCGAGCTCAAAGCACCCTTAGCCGTTGGAGACCGCATAGTCATCAGGGGACCGACCACAGATTTCGAACAAGTAGTGGAATCCATGCAGATTGAACATAAAAACGTACAGAGAGCCGAAGCTGGACAAAGCATAGGCTTAAAAGTGGCGCAACGTGTTAGAGAGAAGGACATAGTTTACAAGAAGCTCTAGCCACAACTTTCTTCTTTTAAAATTTGGGAAAGCTTTAGTCAGATGGTGACTATGCAGTCTGAAGATGACATTGGTAAAGGTGTAGTTAGGATTAGGAGTTGGGCTGAGTTTAAACGTCTAGTTGAAAGTTTTAAGCCAAAAGCAATAGTTTACAACATTGAACAGAATGGTTTATCGCCTAAAAGAGAGTTTAACCAATCTGAAGGTTTATATTGCCCACTGGGTCAGCCTATTACGTTTTTCTTGATTTTGCGGAAGGTGAGCGGCTTAAGGAGACGGGTATCCAGTTAAGGAGGACAATAAGGGGGCCTCTTTTTGGAGGAGGAAGATGTTGTAATCTTTCTTAGGAGACAGTTTAAACGGGACGATCTTTTGATATGCTCATACTGGACAATCTGAGCGGATAGCTAACCGCATGCCACTGGAGAGAAGAACAGCCCGCCTACTAGGTTTGACCTATTTTTATTGGATTGTATCGGCTCTTCCCAGTCTGTTTGACATCCGTTTTCCGGTACTATGATCATTTGAAGCAGGCTTTTGTATCTCCTGATTGGAAAGATGCCAACTTTCCTTTTTATTTCTTCATCTAATGCTTTAATGACGTCTATTACTGAGGCTTCGTCTTTTATGGTTAATTGGAATGCTGGTGGGAAAAGTTTGTTTATTTCCCGCTTTCGGATAATCACGGTAACTTTCTTCATCTAGCTTAGGCGTACTGTGCTTAACTTAACCTTTTTGTGAGTGTTCTCTCATGCAGTTTTATTACTGCAATTGCAAATGTTATGGTAAAGGCTATTACCGCTATAAAGTCGAGTGCTAGTGGATAAAATCCTCTGTTTAGGAAAAGTTGCCTAACCATGTCTGTGAAGTATGTTAGTGGGGAAATTGAGGCTATGATTGCTCCCCATTGAGGGAGCTGTTCTACTGGTATGAAGACTCCGCTTATGAAGACTAGTGGAAACTTGACTAGGGATGAGAGTATCATTGATGTGGCTGGTATGTCTGTTGGCGGGTAGGCTGAAAGCAAAACGCTGAGGGCTGCAAAGCATAGGTTTGCAATTATTAAGCCTAGAAGGAGCATTATGAAGTTTAGTGGCTGAATGCCCAAAGCTAATGTTAAGGCTAGCGGAATAACCGATATGATAAGGCCGAAGATGAAGGATGAAAGCATATCCCCCAACTATAATTGTCCATAGGGCTACAGGGCAGCATAAAAGCCTCTCAAGGGTTTTTGAGCGGGTCTCCCAAGGCACAATTGAAGGACCAACAGACGTGGCTGTGAAAAACGTTGTCACCAATCAGTCCGGGTAAAACCTCTCTAAGCGGTATGTTCCGTCCAATAACGTAGGCCAAAGCCAAGAAAAGCGGAAAAACAAGCCCAAAAATAATGACGGGGCCTTTTGAGTAGTAGATTTTAATGTTCTTTTTAGCTATGACGAGGGAACGCTTAAACTGTTCTGTAAGAGTGCTCATTGGATGACTGCCTCCTTTCCCTTTATGAGTTTTAGGAGAACGTCTTCTAAGGATGGCATCATGGTGTTCAGGCTTAAAATGCGTAGGTTATTCTTTTTGGCATATTCCACTAGAAACGCTATTACTGTGGATGGCTCAGCAGTGTAGATGCGCACCTTGTTGCCCGCGGGCACAGCCTTGGTAATGCTTGGGTTTTCTGAAGGTTCCTGCGTGTTTACGGTTTTGTTGAAGGCTACTTCGATGTATTGGAGTTCCATGCTTTGGGCTCCGAGGTTTTCGGGAGTGTCTATGGCTGCTATCCGCCCATGGTTTATTATGGCTATTCTGTGGCAAAGCTGGTTTGCTTCTTCCATGTTGTGGGTTGATAGGAAAACAGTTTTCCCATCCTTATTGTACAGAGTTATTTTTTCCCGTAGAAGTCTTGCACTTTCAACATCAAGCCCTTGATGTCGGCTCATCTAGGAAAAGCACTTCTGGATCGTTAACTAAAGCCATGCATAGTAGGAGCCTCTGCTTCATTCCTTTTGAGAAAGCTCTAACAAGCTTGTCCTTAATCTTGTATAATCCGAACTCTTTTAGAAGACTTGTGGCGTTTTCCCTAAGTTTTCATAGTGGCACACTGTAAAGCTTGCCTATCAAGACTAGGTTTTCCCATGCTGTAAGGTCCACATAGGCGTTTGAAACTTCTGGAACAACCCCGACATGTTGCTTTACCTCAATAGGGTTTTTCAAAACATCATACCCAGCCACAAAGGCCTTGCCCCCGTCAGGCTTTATTAAGCCAGTTAATATTCTGATGTTTGTTGTTTTTCCAGCCCCGTTTGGCCCTAAAAACCCGAAGATTTCGCCTTTTTCAACTTCGAAGCTTATGTGGTCCACTGCCATTACATTTTCGTAATGTTTTGTTAGTTTTTGAACTGCTATTGCATACTCCGTTTATAAAAGCCCTCTAGTGGGGTTCTTGTATGCCTAAAACAACCATTTGCTCTTTGCACATTTTATCCCTCTGGAAATGTTTGCAGGAGCAAAAACTATCTCACCAGCCGACAAGTCGGCTTTCTCGTCGCCCACCGTAAATGTTCCCGAACCTTCCACAATGTAAAAGCAAACGTCATATGGTTCTGGACGCGGTGGAATCTCTTGGCCTCTCTCGAGGCAGACAAGCACAAGGTTAAAGCATCGTGTTTGAGCAAATCCTTCTTTACGCGTCTACGTTTTTCCATAGTGTCCAATAATCCTTTGTCCTCTGAAAATTGCACTAGCTTTTTCAAATTTATTATATCCATTTTGCATAACCTTTTTTTCAAGTTTTAAATAGGAAAAGAGGAGGGGGTTGATGGTTTTAGCGTTTTAGTGTTTTAGGGCTTCGAGCCGCTTGTTAATCTTCTCTAGCTCCTTTGTTAGGGCTTCCTTGTATTCCTCCAGCATTTTTATTTCTTCTTCCACGTCCATCGTGGGCCATGGAAAGCCCATGCGCATGTGCCTGTGTTCATGTCTATGCCCGTGGTATGTATAATGCCCTTCCATTTCACAGCAACATCTACACATCTGGCTTTTCACCCTCTTCTTTCACGGATTTTTCAAAATTTTCATGATAGAATTTTACAAGGTCTTCAAACAGCATTTTGCGTTTGACTATGGATGCAAGTCCCATTTTTAGGGCTTCAACACCTTTGTCTGTCAGCCTATAAACACGTCTGTCTGGTCCTCCTTCGACCTTCTCCCATTTTGACTCTAGCAAGCCGCGTTCCTCCATCCTTCTTAGGAGCGTGTAAATCGAACCGGGCTCAAGCTTGTGGCATCCTTGGCTTCTTTCTTCGATTTCTTCTAGGAGTTGGTAGCCGTGCATTGGCTTTTCATAAAGCACTCTCATTATTAGGAATTGTATCCATCCTCGTTCTGGATATTCGTGCCAGCATCCGCAATGGCTTCTTGGTCCACACATTTTCAATCGCATATAGATAACAATGTTACATATATAAGTGTTACGCATTAAAAACAATAAATTTAAATTCTTGAATATGAAGTTTATGCTGAGGAACCAAAATGAACGAAACAAGAGAGGGCAAAGCTCAATGCGACCACGAATGGAAGGCCGAAGGACTAACAGAGGACAAGTCCCATGTTAGGCTTGTCTGCGTTAAATGCGGAGCCAAAAAGGAGATAGAGCTCTTCCCATAAATAGGGAATACCATTATTCAGAGGAGCATTATATGCAGCCAAAAGAAAGCTCAAGTGAGGGCGTTGTAAAGCTTAGAAGTTGGGCTGAGTTTAAGCAGTTAGCCGAAAGACTAAAGCCTAAAGCCATAGTCTACAACATTGAGCAGAATGGCTTGTCGCCACAAAGAGAACTGACCAATTTGAGGCTTATACTTCCAGCTGGACCAGCCTATTATGTTTTGATAGATTCTCCAAGGGGTGGTGAAAGGCTAAAAGAGACGGGTATCCCATTAAGAAGGGACGGGAAGGGAAACCCTTACTTGGAAGAGGAAGATGTGATAAAATTTCTTAAGGAGCAGTTTAAGCGGAACGACCTAATTATCTGCTCATACTGGACAATCTAGAGATTAAACATGCCTCTCGAGGTAATAGGTCCGTTAAACCTTTCAAAATAACTTGAAAAGTGTCTTAATAGTTTCTGGATATTTAAGGCTATAGTAGACCCATTTGCCCTCTTTCCTGCTTTTTACAAGCCCTGCATTTTCCAGTATTTTCAAATGATGGGAAGCCGTGGGCTGTGTTAGATCTAGTGCTATCATGACTTCGCAAACGCACATCTCTCTAACATCCAAAAGTTTCAAAATTCTAAGCCTAGTAGTGTCTGCCAACGCCTTAAAAACCCTGCAATGTTTCTCTGCTTCATCAGCTCCCGCCACTTTATCTGCAAGCTCTCTTAACTCCACCGCATATTTCGCCGGGTCCTCATGAGGGCAAAGTCCAGAACTTAGAAGGCGCATAAGCCTTTTATCGATTTTAGATTCGGACATTTGATGGTTCCCGAAGTTATGTAGTGAAATTAAAATATTTAAATATGTTTTAAAAGCCCTTTACATAAGCTTTATGGGATTCATCATCTTTTCTATTTGAAGCTTATTCA
>Ga0185307_1000751_pt1 | contig 19513 bp, 21 predicted proteins | sample LHCtaG_FD_128010 | JGI IMG/M metagenome (GOLD analysis project Ga0185307, IMG submission 128010) | Hot spring microbial communities from Little Hot Creek, USA to study Microbial Dark Matter (Phase II) - LHC4sed_matched (SPADES... | ecosystem: Environmental > Aquatic > Thermal springs > Hot... | reverse complement strand
AAAGCGATCCTGTGGAAGCGATAGCAGTTTCAAGCATGAGCGAAACTGTTGTTCCAGTTGACGCTGACGGTCGCACACTCATGAACGCAATTGCCAACTTGGACACCCGCCCTGTCTGGCAAGCCCAACAACTGGAAGAGACTTTGGGTCAATGGCGAGTTTTCTCCCTGACAGGTCATCCAATTCACCCGATGTATACTGTGCCGAAGTTGATGTGGCTGAAGGAAGAGCGTCCAGAAATTTTCGCCAAAACTTGGAAGTTCCTTTGCATCCAAGATTTCGTTTCTTTCAGGCTCGGAGCGAAAGACCCAGCCATTGATTGGTCAATGGCTTCAAGGACGATGGGTTTCAATGTTGTTCAGAAGCAATGGTGCCGCGAAGTCCTTGAAGCGGCTGGGATTGACGAGGGCATGCTGCCGCAACCAATGCCTTCGGGAGAGCCGATCGGCACCGTTGACCCTAAAGTGGCGGAGGAAACGGGTTTATCACCCAAAGTGGTCATCGCAACTGGAGGGCATGACCAACCTTGCGGTTGCCTCGGTTCCGGTGTGGTCAAGGGCGGTGTGGCGATGGACGCAATCGGCACGGTAGATTGCATAACTGTCGCAATGGCTCAACCCGTCTTGAACGAGACCATGCTCCGCAACAACTTCTGCTGTTACCCACATGTGGCTGAGGATTTGTATGTGACGGTGACATGGAGTTGGACGGGAGGGATTTTGCTCCGTTGGTATCGGGACATTTTCGCAACCGAAGAAAAGTCAGTTGCCGAACGAATGGGCGTTGATGTCTATGACCTCATCGTCGCCCAAGCCAGTAAAAGACCAACCAACATTTTCGTCCTACCTCACTTCACTCCGACAACAGGAACGCCTTGGATGGACACTCAATCAAAAGGTGTCATCGCCGGGCTAACCATCAGCACGACGAGGGGTGAAATAATCAGGGCGTTGATTGAAGGCGTGAACTACGAGATGAGGCTCAACTTGGAGTTGCTGAAGGAAGCAGGTGTGACCGTCCATGAAGTCCGAGCCATAGGAGGCGGGGCTAAAAGCAGGTTCTGGTTGCAATTGAAAGCGAACATGTTTGGCGTCCCAGTGGTCTCGCTCCATGTCAGCGAAGCAGCATGCTTCGGGGCAGCAATCGCTGCAGGAAAGGCAATTGGCAAGTGGAAAAGCATGAGAGAGGCAGCAGAAAATTTGGTTCGGGTGAAGGAAGTTTTTGAGCCGGAGCCAAAAGAGGTTGAACTCTACAACGAGCGGTTTGCAATCTACCGCGATTTGTATCCGACGCTCAAAGAGTGGCTGCACCGAATTCATCGGCTTGCCTCTTCATAACCATTTCGCCCAAAACTCTTGCCAGCGCCGCCGCAAATGCCGCCTCAAACGGCTAAGTGAAAAATGCTGTTGGCGGGCGACGATGAAAGCCGCGAGGAAGAAACCAACAACGGTGAAAACTGGAACGAGCGGGTGAGCAAAAATTGCCCGCCCTATCCAACTGATAGCGTCAGTCACAATCAACCAAACGCCTTGAAAAACCTGCACCAATATGTTTCCGCTCCGTGCCGAGACATTTGCAACGGATACCCCTGCTTTCGAGAGGGGCAATCGGGCGAAGAGTTTGACCAATCCGTGCCCCAGTGCGGTGAAAACAACCGCACCTAAGAGACCTGCCAACAAAATTGTTCGGAGCCTTAATGGTGGATAGGTGGAAGTTCGTCTGCTTTCCCTCACCTTGCCACAATGGGGACAACGGATATTGGTTCGCTCCACCAATGTCCCGCACGAACATTTCCAGAACAACCGTCGCCCACAACGAGGGCAACGGACAGATGCTGAAGGGACTACGAAGATGCGTTCACCACAACGACATTGAACCTCACGGGCTCCTTCCACTTTTAACTCACCTGCGCTTCCTGTAAGACCTTTACGACCTCAACCCGCACCACCCTGTTATGTTCGTCAACGAAAACGATGCGGGCGGTGAAATCTGCCAACTCGTCTTCGGGCACCAAAGCGTAAGCCAAAATGATGACAGGATCACCGACTTGGACGAGCCTTGCCGCTGCCCCGTTAACGCAAACAGTCCCGCTCCCCCTTTCGCCTTCAATCAGATAGGTCTCAAACCTCGCGCCGTTGTTCAGGTTGAGCACATGGACTTGCTCAAAAGGAACCAACCCCGCTGCCTCCATGAGGAGCGGGTCAAGGGTCAATGAGCCTTCGTAGTTGAGGTTGGCTTCACTCACTGTAGCCCTGTGGATTTTTGACTTGCAAAGGATGCGCATCATTTTTCGGCGAACCCCCTTTGGCTCAATAGGCGCTCAAAAGTTTAACGCAACGGTTTAAAGTTTGCGTTAGGACTAACCTGCGTTGTCGCTCTCCGATGCAAAACGCTTCAACAAGGGCAAATCTTTCCGGGTCTGGGAAATCACTTGTTCCGTCGTCCAGCCCTCATATTCGCTGTGGACCGAAATTGGTCCGTCAAAGCCGATTTGCCTTAAGCAGGCAAAGAATTCTTTCCAACGGACAATCCCCTCACCGATGGGAACGACTTTCACCGTCCATCTGCTGTTTTCTCGGAACCAAGCGAAATCCTTGCAAGCGACAACCCGAATTTTCCCTGAAAGCACTTCCAAACCTTGTTGCCAACCCATCAGCCCGCCTTCAACGAATATGTGCCCGGCGTCAACATAGGCACCGACAATTTTTGGGTCAAAACCTTCCAAAAGTTTCGCCAGCACGAAGGGTGAAGCCGTCAAAAAGTTGCCAGAGTGGGTATGGACTACCGCGCAGACATTGTTTTGCTCCGCAAGTTTTGCAATCCCCTCCAAAGATTTCCGGGCAGCATCAACGAGTTGTTGCAACGAACCAAACTCGCGGTAGCGCCAATAGCCCAACTTGATGAACTTGACGCCACAATCGGCAGCAACCGAAAAGACTTCAGTAGCAAATGGTTCATAGGCATCGGTGAAGTTAGTCGTGATCATCGGCAAACTCAAGTTGAACTTTTTCAACGCCTCTTTCGCTGTAGGCAACTGAGCCTCAGCGTTTTCGGGTTCAATGTGCCCGCCCCTACGAACGGTTAGGTCAACCCCGTCAAGTCCCATCTTTGAAACTTCTTCGCCCAGCCGTTCAAAATCTAACTCCTGCAAGTGCTTCGAGAACATAAGCCACTGCCACGACATGGCGCTCACCTCACCTTTAAGAGACTGCTTGTTGTCTTCTCCGCTCATATTCGACGGACAGGAAAGCGAGCAAGAACAAGACAACAGCCAAACCAGCCACCATCCCAAGTTTCGCCCACTTGCTGGCTTCAACGGGATTTTGGAGAAGCAAAAAGTCAAGTCGGCTGATAAACAGGGAGAAACGCCCCATGACAGTGTTCCCGAAGACGATGCCGAAGGTCAACATCAAAAGCCAACGACCAAGCCTCGCTGGTTCGCGAATCAACAGGTAGCGGTGCTCAATGCTGAAGAAGAAGTAAATCATCACGCACAAAAGCACGGCAACGAAGACGGCGTTGTTGACCCCGACCTTCCAAGCGTCAAGGCCGACGAAGATGGGTTTGAAGGATTTCTGAATATGCGGGACGACCTCAAAGATGAAGCCTTTGAAGGTGTAACCTGCCCCAAAGCCCATCATTATGCTGAGAGACAACCTGCTCATCCAAGCGAAGCGCCTGCTGAAAACTGTGTAGAACATCAAACCGATGATCAAAGCGAAAGCCCACCACCAGCGATAGCCAATACAGTGCCTCAGATCATCCAACCGAACAGGCACATTCGCTGCCTGCAACACTTTGTTCGCCTCAAACTCAACCCCCGTGACATCACCCAAAACGCCATACTTGCCAACTTTCTCAAAGGCTCGGTAAGGATCGCCCGTTGTCTCAAACTCCTTTAAGGGTAGTAAAAGTTCGCGCCATCCGGAGAAATCGGTTTCAATTGCCTTACTCATCACGACTGTTCTCTTCGTGTCTGGGTTTTGAACGCGAACCCTCAAAATGATTTGCCCGTTAGGCACTGGCTTTTCAATCCAGAGCCAAATTTTCATGTAGTTGGGCATCCCCCAGTCGGTCGGGATATTGGTGAGCCTCAGTAACGGCGCTTCTGACGGAAGCCAAAGCCAACACCCTTCCCCTTCCTTCTTGTCAACTTTGTCAAGTTCAATGCCTTTTATGCACAGCGGCTTGTCAAAAGAAGCGACAGTGGTGGGTTGTTCGGTCATCATTGCCTTCCACCAAACTTTGTCAAGGACTTCATTGACGGTTATTACTAACCCGAACCCGACAGCCAAACCGATGTAAAAGTGCTCAAAGAGGCGATAGACCCTGTTTTCTCGGTAGAGAACCGTATAAATGCCGAGGGTGCAAATGGCGCCGAGCCAGTAAATTAGCAATTGCAACCCGAAACTATTCTCGTTGATCGCTGGCAGCACCTTCCTATCACTCCTTTGGTCACAGTCCTCGCCTTTGAGTTCTTCTTCTTAAGAGCCACATACCTAAGTTGCCCAAAAAGATGAGGAACAATGCAGCCAAATGTCCCAAAGATTGAGGCATCATTCTGCGAAGACCTTCCCGTTTGACATTCAGCAAAGCCTCATACTCCGCCGCACCCTTCAGCCCGACCATTAAACCTGACAACTGACCTGTGTCCAAGTAAGGGAACTGTTCAGGACCGATGATTCCTGTGCAGCCTTGAGCCAATGGGACTTTGAACTGCCCCCAGAAAGTCTGGATGTACCAACTCAGGACTCCGGAGCCGGTGAACTCAGCAACCAATCCGATGTCCCTTGCAGTTCGGACTTTCCTCATCAAGGGCAACTCGGTCAGCGGTCTTTGCTTGTAGTCAATGGGCTTGGTTTGCCATATGCTGCGGCAGAACCTTTCCAAAGCCAACTGTCCACCTGGCAAGTAGCCCAAATTCACAAAATCAACACCGTATCGGTAGCCATATTTTTTCGTCAACCGCTCGGCGTAACTTTGCACCAACTCAGGACCTTGGATGGCGGTTCCCATGATTATGAAGGGTATGCGCAGGCGCATTAGGTGTTCCAATACCGCTTGAACTTGCGGACCGTTTTCTCCCTCGGTGCCGGTGTCAAAATCCGCAGCGACCAAGACGAACTTGCCTTTAGGAACTTTCTCGACCGCCTCGTAAAATTTCTGCACAGGCATCGTTGGGATGACAGGCAGTCTGATTTGGATTATGAAGGGCAAGGCAATTGCTATTGCGACGCACAGGTAGATGATGCGCCTGTCTATGGCTTGAAATTGGGTCAACCAGTTGCTCAACTTCTCCATTTGCCATCACCTCATCATTGTCCGCCGAAGGAGAAGGACCTTTCAAGGCTGAGCAAAATTCTCAGAGCCGCACCTAATCCGCCGACCGCTGCTCCGAACAAAATGCCTCTCATCGCTGGAGCATTGATTTGGGCGGTGAGCCAAAGGACAGCGTTTTCGAGCCGAAGCCATTTTAACCAACCCTCTTGCGGTAGCCAAGAAGTGAGCCAAGTCCCTACGGGAACATTTGCCAACATGACGATGATAGCCGCCGCCATAAGCAACCCTGCTTCCAATGTCCTTATGCGAAAAGCCCTGTAGGCTGCGCTGACGATGAAGAAAGCCAAAAGAGAAAAAACCGTTGAAGTCAACGGGAGCAATAGCCCTTCAAAGAAGACCTTATATGCCGCAGACCAAAATGCCAATTCGCCCTCGCTCGGCTTTTGTGCCCAAAGGTCGGGCTTGTAGTGGTGAAGGAAACCAACGAAAACCATGCTGATAAAGCCGACGAAGAAAGCCAGACTGAAAGGAAAGTTTGCAGTGCGCTGCAGTATGTGCCGACCGTGAACGATGACCAAGTTCACTATGCCCAATCCAATAGTGAACCCAGAAAGGACTCGCACTAAGTCGCTCAAAGGGTCGCGCCAAACGGTCAGGAAGTTATGTCTTGGGATGTAAAACTCAAGAGGCACATACAGCCCGACGAGAAAAGTGACCCCGACGATCACCCATCGCCGAACATAAGGTGGCGAAGAATGCAGTGCTATCAAGATGACCAAGCTGATAGTCAACGCACCCGCCACCAAAATGTAATCCATCATCGGGTTTTGAAGTGGCTCAAACATTGTCCTCACCTTCACAGCTCCAAGAATTTGAGAACGACTGGTGGGAGAAACTTTTGAGCCACAGTAGTAGCGAAAATGAGGGACGCCAAAAGAATGCGGCAGACATCTTGACCCCAAACGCTGCCGAGAAGGATGGGCTCGCGAGTCAAGTAAGCAGTGACAGCATAGTATTCCTCACCGATGACAGTGAAATCGCAAGCAGCGATGAAAAAGGGAATTTGGAGCGTTGAAGGTGTGCCCGCAATTTGAATTGCTCCCAGTGCTTGTCCCGTCTCAGCGAGGATCAATGATTCCGCAGCGAAACTACCAAAGAAAAAATTAGCGGCAACCCGTTCACGGTTCATCAAACCAACGACGCCCGACGCGAAAGCGAATTGGTCACCTGAAAGGAAACGAATGTCCTCAGGGTTGAAAGCATCAGGAGCCCCACCTTCGGCATAGGCTTCCCTCAATACCTGTTCAGCCATCGTCAGAATGACTGTATCGGTGACGGGCAAAATAATCCTGCTTCGGTAGCGAGCAGCAAGCCGAGCAACATGACCAGCAATGGCAATGGCTTGAAATGTTGGGACATCAACAGCAGCCAATCCTGGCACAAACATCATAGGTCTCCCCATTTCAGTCGCCCGACCCACTGCCTCTTCAATTGCGTCAATGGCTGGCAATCGCCTGATGTGCAACTTTTTCCCCGCAGATGCAAGGGCGATGCCCAACCCGATGATGGCAACCAAAGTCCAAACAAGGTAGGGATAGATTGTGCCCCAATCCGCATGTTCCACTCAACTTTCACCTCGCTTCTTTTCCGCTTCTCGTTTCGCGCTGAGTTCCTCAATCCGTTGGATTAGCCTTTCAATTCGGTCAGGGTCAGACAAAAGCGCGCCCAGTTCGTTGGTTGTTGCCACGCCGAAAAATAGAGCCCAAACAGGCATGGTCACCCAAACTGCGTGCCCTATCAGGTTCGCTAATGGTTTGTGCATCTCCAAAAGCAAAATCGCAGGAACTTCCAATCCCCGCTTAACTATAACCTGAGCCGCCTTTTCCAAAAACTGCTCTGCGTTTCGCTCTGCCAGCATAATTTCGTTCACCCGCCAAAGTAGATTTTGAAGATGATCGCCAAAACACCAGATAAAATCATGACCAGAACGCTGAACAGCCACTTCTCAAACCTGTCCAACCTTCGTTCCAAGGCATCTATTCGCTGCTCCACAGTGTTTATTCGTTGGTCTATGTAGTGTCTCAAATTGGTAATTTGCTGCTGCGTGGAATCCCTTAATTCAGCAATTTGCTGTTGTGTGGAATCCCTTAATTCAACAATCTGCTGCTGCAAGTTAGAAATTTGTTGCTGCGTGATATGCTGGAAATCTTCCATCCGCTGCAAGACCAACTGGATTTGTGTTTCAAAGTAGCGTTCAAAGTATGGTGGAACTTCGGCAGCGATTGGGCCGAGGACTTGAGCGAAAGCCTTTAAAATCTGCTCTGCTTCTGTCTCGCTGATTTGTAAAGTCTTCGCCAACTCGCTGATAACCGAACGCCTGTTCATTCCTCTCACCCGCGTGCAACTTCATTTGCATGAGCCACTTTTATTTTGTCAATTTCGGAAGCGGAGTGAACCAAATCGACCAACCGAGCAACGATGTCTGGGTCAGTCTGGGGTAGGATGCCATGCCCTAAGTTGAAAATGTGCCCAGGTCTTCTCCCTGCTCTCTTCAAAATGTCAAGGGTTCGCTGCCGGACAAGTTCAAAGGGTCCGAGCAAGGTTGCTGGGTCAAGGTTGCCTTGGACAGCGACTTCAAAGTTTAGGATTTGCCAAGCGATATCTAACGGAATTCGCCAATCCAAGCCGATGACTTCGCCTCCCGCTTCTTTCATCATCGTCAGCAAGGTGGTTGTGTTCGTTCCAAAGTGGATGCGTGGCACGCCTAAGTCTGCTGTCTCTTCAAACACTCGCTTCATGTGGGGCAGAACGAATTCACAGTAATCTTCAGGCGACAGACACCCGATCCAACTGTCAAAAACCTGCAAGGCATCAGCGCCGGCTTCAACTTGAGCCCTCAAGAAGCGGATGACCACCGTTGTCAACTTTTCCATGAGCGCATGCCACGCCTTCGGTTCAGAAAACATAAACTGCTTCGTAGCGGCGAAATCTCTCGTTCCTTTCCCTTCCACCAAATAACTGGCGAGGGTGAAGGGTGCACCTGCGAATCCAATGAGTGGTGTTCCGTTAAGTTCCTCTTTGACGAGTTTTATCGCTTGCAAGGTTTGTGGCGCAATCTCCTCGCCATCAGGCACACGCAAACCCTCAACATCGCTTGGAGAGCGGACTGTATCCTCAATTATTGGTCCGATCCCCTCGCGTAACTCAAACTTCACGCCCATTGCTTCAAGCGGCGTCATCAAATCCGCAAAGATAATCACTGCGTCAAGGGGGAACCGACGGAGTGGCATTAAAGTTACTTCTGCAGCAAGTTCTGGATGCTTGCAAAGTTCCAATAACCCATATCTCTCCCGTAACTTCCGATACTCAGGCAAGTATCGTCCAGCCTGTCTCATGAACCAAACTGGAGTGCAATCAGTCTGTTGGCGTTTACATGCTCGTAAAAAACGATTCCTCACTCCAAACTTCACCACCGCTTGTGGGCTTTCCCCGTCGCAGCGGAAAAGTTTTAGCGCTCATGCTGCTCTATCAGGTTTCTACCCCTCGCTGAGTTTTGCGAGGCTTTTCAGGTCGGCTCGGTGTTGGAACTTCCGAGAAAGGTTCCATCGCTCTTTGAACCTTCGGTGATAGGAAAATAGGCGCTTTAGCCCTCAGTGCCAAAGCAATACTGTCGGAAGGTCTGGCATCAAGTTCTTTTGCGCCTTTATCGTCACGCAAAACTATCGTTGCGTAGAAGGTATTGTCCCGCAGGTCAGTGATTACCACTCGTTCCACTTTTCCACCGAGGGCTTGGATGGCTTTGAGGAGCAAGTCGTGGGTCATAGGTCTTGGGAACGGAATTCCGTTTAGAGCAGCAGCAATTGACATAGCCTCAGCATCACCAATCCAGACCCTGAGCACCTTGTCCTCCTTTTCGGGTGTCAGGAAAACCACCCTTGCACCGACAGGGTCACTGTAAACGCCTTGGACTTTAACCTGAAGCAAGTCATCGGCAGCAACGGCTGTGCTTTTTTGGTGCTCTTGAACAAGTTGCCAACCCAAAACTCCGGCGCCACTCAGAGCAGCAGCGCCTCCTGCCAACTTTAACAATGTCCGTCGTTTGACCTTCATTACCCCTCACCTCTCTCCTGAAGGTTGCCTTCCGTCATTTTAACAACTTCTGCCTTTTCTGTCACGGGAGCGAAGTGACTGGGGAACAGGGTTTGGAATGCCAATTTGACGGCTCCGGCAATCGGGACTGCAAGCAACATGCCCCAGATGCCCATCATCGTCCCACCTGCCATCACAGCAAACAAAACTGTCAGTGGATGCAACCCGACTTGCTGTCCCACCACGCGTGGCATTATGAGCCAATCAAAACTTTGGTTAATGAGCGTTAGCCCAACCATGACAATGATGGCGCATAGAATTTGATGTTGTTGGGCAGTTGTGTATGCAGCCAAGCCACCCACCAATGTCGTCAACAGAGCACCGAAGTAAGGGATAGCGTAAGTTGCGCCACCGAAGATGCCGACAGCCAAAACATAGTCCATGCCGAAAATCCAACGACAGAAAGCCAAAAAGACCGTTTCAACAAACCCGACGGCAAAACAAAGGACGATGTAGCCGCGAACATACCTTCCCACAAGTCGCCCGGCTTCTCTGGTCAGATCGGAAAGTGGCTCACGATACTCTGCTGGCACCCACCACCTTATCCTATCCCGCAAAGGGTCAACAACTTGCAAGGCGAAGAAGACGATGAAGGGCAAAATGATAAGCGAGAACAAACCAGTCAAGGTTGAGATGGCGCTTTGCAATTTTGTCATCAAGAAATTGCCCAATTGCTCTAAAACGCGTTGGAGGGCATGTTCCAAGAAAGCAGGGACTTCACCTCTCAAGACCCTCGCTTCAACGAAATCAACGATTTGAAGTGCCATCAGGTAATATCGTCCCTTTGGCGGCAAGAAAGCGGAGACGAAAGAAACAAGTTGCTCGACTAAAGGGGGGACAATCATTAGCGCCAAGCCCAAAGCCGCTAATAAGAAAACTGTAAAGACGACGATAGTGCCACCTGTCCGGGAAAAGCCTCGTTCCTCTAACCTGTCAACCAGAGGGTCAAGCAGGTAAGCGACGAAGAAGCCGATGAGGAAGAGGGGGATGATGGAACGGATTTGCCAGAGAAAGAAAATCACCAACAGGATGAAAAAGGCAAAACCTATTCGCTTAAGCCACTGAACCTGCTCTGGTGTCCAAGGGCTTGGCAAATTTGGGATTTTCTCCATCCCTTTCAACCCCTCCTCCCTTTCCTATCACTTGCGCCTCTCAAATACGCCTGCATTTTCTGCAAAGCCTTTCTCAGTAACCTTGAGACATGCATTTGCGAGATGCCAAGCCGTTGGGCGATTTGAGTTTGCGACAAGTCTTCAAAGAATCTCATTTCAACGATTTTCTGCTCCCTCTCGTCCAAGACCTTCACCGCATCTTCAAGCAATTGTCGCTTCTCCCATCGTTCCATCTCCTCATCTTCCATCAAAGTCACCAACTCCTCAAGGGGTTGAGGTTTATCGTCTTCATCGGTTAAGATCTCTTGCTCCAGCGAGAGAGTCTCGTAAGCATTTGCAGCCTCAATGGCTTCAATAACCTGCTCTTCGCTCACGCCTAACTCTTGAGCCAATTCAGCCATTGTGGGCGGGCGCCCAAGTTTTTGGGTCAAAATGTCAACCAACTTGTATGCTTTCTGATTAAGTTCCTGCAACCCTCTTGGCAACTGCATTGCCCAAGCAGTATCGCGAAAGTGTCGTTTCAGTTCACCCAAGATTGTGGGGTAAGCAAAGGTCTCAAATTTAGTCCCTCTTTCTGGATCATATCGGTCAATAGCGTTGATTAACCCATAAATGGCGACTTGGATCAAGTCTTCAAGAGGTTCACCACGCCCCGTAAACCTTCTCGCCAAAGCCTTTGCCAAATCCAAGTGCCGAAAAATCAATTCATCCCGTATTCTTGGGTCCTTCGTTTTCCGCCACAATTTGAAAAGTTCCTCAGTGTCTATCTGCTTGAGTTGCCAATCAGTCATGCCTAACGCCTCCATCAAATTTTTCGCCTCTTGACCATCCGAACAATCGTGCCCTTACCCTCTTCAGATTGGAACTCCACAAAGTCCATGACTGCCTGAATGATTTTCATCCCGAAACGGCTCTGAGTCCCTGCTTTCAAGCCTCGTCCCCTGTCGCTAACTTCAATGACGAGGTAATTTTGCTCAGCCCAACAACGGATGAAGAAGCGTTGTCCCGTTCGGTCTTCGTAAGCATGTTGGATGGCATTGGTGCAGGCTTCGGATACAGCCAGTTTGATGTCCTCAAGTTCGTCAAGCCCAAAGCCCAACTGGGATGCAAAAGTGGCACACGCCAACCTCGCTACAGCGATTAACTCAGGTTCACAAGCGAGTTGCAATTCCATCCTCCAGTGAGCAGCCGTTGTCAATGGAGGTGGCGCTATCGCTTCTCGCTCAGAGACCTTAGGTTCAGGCGTCAATGGTTGAACCTCCCACTTTTCCCTTTCCTCCTGAATTCGCCACTCCGTCAATGCATCGCTGACAGTCAGGAAATTCGGCAAAGTGTCAAGCAAGCCGAGGGTGTCAAGAAGTTTCCTCAACCTCGGCTGGCGTAGGACAACAGCAAATTTCAGTCCATTGTTTTCTGCGTCGCCCCAAGCCCTCATGAGAGCACCTATGCCTGAACTATCTATGAAATCCACACCCTCAAGGGAGACGATGAGCCCTCTTTCTGCTTGGCGAATTGCGTTGTTAAGAGCGTCAAGGAGTTCGTTTTGTGCTGATGCGTCCACATTGCCCTTAAGTTCCAGAAGCACGATCCCATCCTCTAACTCTCTGGAACTAATTTGCAGAAGCATCAGGCATCACCTCGGTTATGAAGGAACTTAACAAGCCATTTCAATCTTACCCTAACTTTCCGCCAAGTTTCATTGCCCTTCAAATTGTAACTCCAACACTTAAGGTGATAGGTTCGCCTGGCTCCAAAGTTAAAGGAACGCCCCAAAGGTTCATCCTTCCCAGTGCCCCGAATTTTTTGACTGGTAAGAGAATCCCTTCCCTTAAAACTCGGACTCTGCCAAGTGACGGAATTGCCAAAACGAAAGCGACGGAATCACTGAGTTCGTCTGGAGGGTGAAGCCCAATGAGCCACCATCGCTTGCCGACCATACGCGACGAAATTTTAACCTCGTTGCGCATCGTCCACCATTCGGCAATTTCTCTTGGAGCAGGGCTCCAAATTTCGTTTGCGGTCAATTGTTGGCAATGTCGGACAATCTGTTCAAAAGAGGCTGCCCTTTGGTTGAAAGAGTGCTGCTGCCAACTCAGGCAGACGACGCCATTCAACGCCAACACTGTTTCGCAAATTTGGATGCCAAGGTGGGTCGCATCACCGTTCCTTTGTCCTCCCGTCAGTTCACCAAACAAAACGCGGTCATCCAAAACGGAACTCAATTCCACTAACGGCAATACTTGCCATCGTTCAGCATCCAAAGGTCTAAATAGATGAGCACAACCTGTCAGGAACGATGGTTCGCTTTGACCTGCGAACCAACTTGAGTCGTATGCAAAACCGACGGCTGATTTATGCCTAACGGAGGCAGGGGTGTTCCCGAAATTGTAACTTCTGACGCCCAAAACGAAAACGCCACCTAAGTCTTCCAACCGCTCTCGTTCCATAGCCAATGCACTCTCGCTCGCATGGGCGATGCTGAGTAGCCCAACTTCACTGCCTCTTTCCTCAATCAGGTCGAGTGCTACTAAAACAGGTTCGTCAGTAATGTCGTAGTTGATTCGCCAATGTGGTGGCAACGCCGTCACTGGCGATAGGAAAAAGAAGGCTGACTGCAAACCCAATTTCTCCTCCAAGTCAAGCCATTGTCGGAAGCAATAATTGGGATTGTCCGCTCGTTTCCAAACGGGGTCATCGTAAACGATTTCAACATCGTGGAGAACCGTCAGTGCCATCCTGAAAGGTGAGTCATCCTGATGCGGCAACCACCAACGAAGGGGCAAAATTTGCCCTTGCTCCCACAAAACGGCGCTAAGCAACCAAGCGAAAAAGTGAGCGTAAAAACTCACAACGGGGAAGCGGTGCCAAGGCTTAATTTGCTCGTCCCAAAGTGGGTCAACTCGGTGCAAGAAATTGTCCTGCCTGTGCAGGTGAGCGAACCAAGAGAAACGAGAGAGAAGCAAACCACAAGTTTCAAAAATCCGACCACCTAATCCAATCAAAACGCCGTTGCCCACTTTTTGAACCCAAACCAAATTGCCTTGCCGACCGTCAAGGGTTCTCACCTCACCGAGATGCAACCCCGATGAAGCGAAAAGCAACGGTTCGCCTAAAAGAGGCAGAGTCGTCTCAGTGAACGCAGCGGGAAGAAGTCCACAGGCTCGCAGCGGCAAAAGTTCGCTTGGTTCCGCCGGTGGCAATGGGATAGGCATAATTGGCTTTGCGCCAATCTCTATGTTGGACTGAAGTAGTGCAAGTGCAATGTCACACCCGACAACGACAACTTTCCCAAATTGAAGTGCTGCTTGAACGAGGTTTAGCACTTGAGTTGGGCGATAGGAGTTTGGGATAACGACAATCTCAAATTCATCCAGTTCATCCAGTTTCTCGCCACTACCTTCTTCAAAAGGGATGCCAGCAATTTCCATTAATTGGTGAGCGCCATACCAAGACCAACCGTCCAAAGGGGAAGCAATATCTGGGCGAACGAGAAGGGCTACCGCTTTCTCTGACATGTTTATGCGCCTCGCTTTCGGGCTTCATTCTGGCAACGCTGCTCTCAAGAAATCGGCGATGTGCATCAAACGAATGTTGAGTCGGTGCTTGCGGATGCCATACCAAAGTTGCATCATACAAACTATGTTTGCCGTCACGACAATGTTTGCTTGTGTTGCTTTGATGTTCGCTATTTTCCTATCCAAGACTGCATCGGACATTTCTGGTTGCAACAAACTGTAAGCCCCTCCACCGCCGCAACACCAATCGGCTTCAGGCAGTTCAACAAACTCAATTCCGGGCACTTGTCGGATCAACTTTCTCGGTTGCTCGCGAATGTTTTGCCCGTGAGCGAGATGGCAAGGGTCATGGTAGGTTACACACCCGCTTAACGGCCTAAGCGGTGTCGGCAAACCAATTTCGTCCAGTAATTCACAAAAGTCTTTGACTTTCGCGGCAAACTTCCTTGCCAAATCGGCAACATGTAAGTCATCGGCGAACAAGTGACCGTAATCCTTCATGAACGAACCGCATCCAGCAGCAGTGACAACAATGGCATCCAAAGGTTCGTAACGGGCGAAAGTCAAGATAAGTTGTCGGGCAAGTCTTTTGGCATCTTCAAGGTAGCCGATATGTGCCAACACAGAACCGCAACAACCTTGTTCCGGTGGAATAACCACTTCGCAGCCTGCTGCTGCCAAAACTTCCGCTGCAGCCCAATTCGTTCGGCTCAAAACCACGCTGTTGACACAACCTGTCAGCAAACCGACGCGCATTTTCCGCTCATTTTTTGCTGCAAAGATTTGAGGCAGTCTCCGCTGTTGCCATGAGGGCAAAGGAAGAACCATATTGGTGGCTCGTGAGAGCATGGGGATGCTGTTCAGCCATTCAGTGACTTTAAAAGCCTGTGCGATGCGCAAAGGCAGGAAAAACAATTCAAGCCTATTAGGGTAAGGGAGTATGTGGCGAATCAAAAACTCATGCAACTTGGAATAACGGGTCGGTCCCTTTCCTTGTTTGACAAGTTGCGCTCGGACTAATTCAGACAAAAAGCCGTATCTGACACCCGACGGACAGGCAGTTTCACAGGCTCGGCACTCCAGGCAACGATCCAGGTGAGTTAGCACGGATTCGTTTGGGTCAATCCTGCCTTCAGCCAAAAGCCTCATATAGTAAAGCCGACCGCGAGGCGAATCGGTCTCATCGCCCGTTAATGCGAAAGTTGGGCAAGTCGGCAGACAAAAGCCACAGTGAACGCATTCCATCAGCAACTCAAAAGTTTCGTCGTCTAAGGAAACTGCAGGTCTCAACTCGTTCCTCATTTCTGTCATCGCTTTTCCGCCTCCATCACTTAACTGGCTTATCCCAAATTGCTCCCAAATGTAAGATTACATTTTTCAGCGTCTCATTGGTGTGAACTTTCGCCAAATTCTTCAATCGCCTCACAATCAAGCCCACCGCATCCTTAGGCATCTGTTCGCAGACAATCACATCACCATGTTCTAAACCTTGTGTAACCCACTCATCTGCCAGCGGCACCATCGTTTGCTTATCAAAAGTGAGTAAGACAAAACCATTTTCACTTGCCCATTGCAAGTGTGTGGCATCATCTGCACCGTGAGTTCCTGCTCCCAGTGGCGTCATTACCTCAAACCGTGCCTTTCGCAACGCTTCTGCCAATGCCCTTATCATGCTACAGTCATCCAAGTAGATTCGTAACAATTTTTCTCATCCCTTTCGCCGCACAATACCTTGCTCATCCACCATAAAGCCCTCTGGTAACTGCTGACTTTCCTCAATCTGCTTGTCAATTTCAACCTGATGGTCAAGGTAGTAACTAAGGGCATCAAAGACTTGGCTGAGTGGGAGACTATATTCTTCAGCGATTTCCTCTGGCTTGCTTCCTGTTTTCCACAGGAAAGCAATTGCCCAGACAGGCACACCTGTTCCATTCACAATTTCCTTCCCGCCCCTAACACCTTCAACCTTGACTATATGCGGGTGTTCAGTTCGGATGATTTTTCGCTCCTTCGTTTCAGCCATTTGCGTTCACCTCACTTGCGAACATTCGTCCGGGCGAAAGGATGTTGAGTGGGTCTAAAGTCTTCTTCAAGCGCCTCATCAATTGCCACGCTTCGGTTTGATGACCCCAAACAGGCAACTTCGCTTTCCATTCAACGGGCGCTTTTTCAACGACCAAGTTGCCTCCCTTTTGAACAGCCCAATTCAAAAGTGTTTGGACTAAATCCGTCGGCTCTTTATCAGACATTTGCGAAACCATCGTTCGGACAATACCGTTCAGACTGTGGGCGATGATGCCTGCTTGTTCGCCCAAAACCTCTTGTGCCAGTTGCGCAAAGGCACAAATTTCTGAAGATGGCACCAAGGCTTTCAAAACCAAAACATCGTTCTCACCTGCATGGGCATCTCTCACTTTAGCCCTCAGTTCCATTTTTGCCTCGTCCCAAATTGCTGGTCCTGCCTTAAGTCCAGTTTCTGTGGCAAGCCGTTGGGACTCAGCCAACCACCAATCTAACTCCTCCTTGAAACCGTCAAAACCCAAAAGTAAACAGTAAGGTTCTTCTTGAGCCAACAACCCCGCAAGACCTATCTGTTCCATCACTGCTGCGTTAAGCAACTCGGCGAAAGCGGGCGAGATGTCGGTTAAGACCAAACGGCTCAGGAAGGTTTCAACGGCTTTCAACTTGTCGCCCCACAAAGGCAAAGTCGCCTGCTTTTCTGGCAGTGGGCGGACTTTGAAGGCAGCCTCAACAATGACCCCAAGAGTTCCGAAAGAGCCGACATAAAGTTTGGTCACATCGTAGCCTGCGACATTTTTGACAACCTTGCCACCAAAGCGTGTGATAGTCCCATCAGGCTGAGCAACTTTGACGCCAAGTAGATGTTCGCGGACAGCACCGTAGAGGCATCTAATCGGTCCAGCCATAGCCGATGCCACTATGCCACCGATGGTCGCTTGTTCGGGGAATGGTGGGTCAATGGGCAGAAATTGATTGCGTTCGGAAAGCACTTTTTGCAATTCAGCGAGGGTTGTCCCTGCACGAACGATGACCACAAGGTCATCGGGCGAATATTCAACGATGCCATGAAGGGAACGCAAGGACAAAGCGACATCGTAACGGGCAGGTGGCAAACCAATGTGGCGCTTAGTTCCGCTTCCCAAAGGGATGACAGCAAGCGAGTTAGAGTAAGCCGTTCGGAACGCTTCAGATAATTGCCCTTCCGTTTCAACCTTCCAAACTTCTCTCGGCACTTTACCATCAACTGCGAACATTTCTGGGTTGAGAGTAGGTGCTTCGCTCATCTGCCTCACCCGTTCCCATAAATTTTGGGCGCAAGCGATTTGACTAAATTTTGCACCTCACGAAATTGCGGGTGTTCGGCGGTCGCCATCAGTTCAAACAACACTGCTTCCGCGTTGGTTCGCTTTGCCCCCGCCTCCACGCAACTTTGGACACCTGAACGGTAAAGGAACTCATATCGCGATGAGACGGCATCCTCAACCAAGAAAACATCGTAACCGAGAGCTAAAGCATCCAAAGTTGTCTGGCGGATGCAAACATGTGCTTCAATGCCACAAAGAATCAGTTGCGTCCTTCCAGTAGCAGCAAAGGTTCTCCGAAAGGATTCGTTGGCGAAGGCGCTGAATTCAGCCTTGACGATGGGGCGGTAATCGCTTCCGAGAGCCTCTCTGAGTTCGGTCACCGTTGGTCCAAGTTTTTCGGGCAGTTGTTCAGTTACCAAGATTGGAAGCCCCAAAATTTTTGCCCCGCCAATTAGCAACTTACAGGCAGAAACGAGCCGTTGAGGCTCAAACAAAACTGGCATGAACCTTTCCTGAACATCCACAACCACCAAAACTGCTTCGTTTAGGTTTAACCTTGCCATCTACCATCACCGCAACAAAAGTGTAGCGTGTTGTTGGAATGTCTGATGTGGAGGGACCTGAAAGGGGCGAACTGAGTGCATTCTAATGACTGAAGCCATTGGCATGGTTAACTGGATGATGCCCTCCAAAAAACAGACCATGCTACAGACTTCGGTCTGTAGTTGCTGATGACGAAAAACTTGAGCGCCGATTTTAGTCGGCGGAAATTTGAAAGGCTTGTTTAGAACACTCTCAATTCTCGCTTCACCATGGAACGCGGCTTCCACGCTGCGCTGGCATTCAGGATAAAAGCAAAGTCGGGGCAGGCTTTCCAGCCTACCCCGACCTCTCTGGCATTGCCCGAGGGCTTCATGGCGTAATGTTGACAGTGCCCCTCTTAGCGGCCATGCGGGCTTCCAACCCATCAACGGGAGTCCAATTGGCGTTAACAAAATATTGGATGGGTCGGTTGGTGGCGACAGCGCCAACTTCCCAACTAACCGTGCCACTGGTTGGTAAGCCCCAACTGTTATTCCAGCCGCTCAAGCCACTAAAGTCAGGCAAAGTGTAACTGCTTTGCCCGCCAAGCCAACCGGCGCTTAATCCAACAAACCAGGAAGAGGCAATTGGCTGACGGGGACGCTTACGCTGTCTTGAAGGTATCGGATTGCTGCTTAAGCATCGGGGAGCCGCCCCGACCTCCCTGAACTGCCCGAACTCAGCGAAATAGGCTTGAGCCCCAGAATAGGCATCCCAAATCGCCGTGAGGCGGGTATAGGGCGTCGTCGCTGCCACCGTCACTTGCGCATTGCCAAAGGGAGAAGGAAAAGTGATTGAAATGTCGGTCGGTGTCTTGAAGTAGCGCTCAATCAGCCGAGAAGCGGTCTCGGAAAAGGCTGTTGCTCTAAGCAAGTGGATGTCGTTGCCGAATTGCTTGCTAATTGGAATGCCAGCAAATGAGAACTGGAAGGGGGGTGGAGCTTCAAATTTGCCGCCTGTGAAGATTTCGGTTCCGTTGTGACTTCGGAAATGCACATCGCTACCAGCCGTCTCTCCTGACAACAAAGCGCCACTAATGACAGCATTATGAGTTTCAGGGTCAAAGGCATTAGGGCTGCTGAAGTCAATGGGGATGTTTGTATTTCCTGACACAGAGATATCGCGCTGGATGAACACTTTGTTGATCTGTAAACCGTTGACCCATGAGTTTTTAGTAGCAATCAAGTCGTAAGTGCCCGGAGGAACTTCCAAGGAGTAGGTGTTATAAGGGGGAGGGGAAGCAGAAGTTCGAGCGTCACCCATAGCAATCTCCGCCCATTCATTACTGCCCAGACCGCTGACCATTCCTGAGACAGTGACGCGGTTGGCGGAAGGAGGCACTTCTGAGACGAAGTTGATTTCCGAAAGTTCGCTAACAGTGGCGTGGATGATGTTAACTCTCGCTTCACTATCAAGTGGGATGAGGTTCACAATTACCAATCCATACCTGCCATTGGGGTCGTTGATGGTGAGGGTGTATTGACCGCCAGAACCTTGGGGAATTTGCCATGCCCCGCTACCATCTTGATAGGCAATAAAGTCAGGTGGG
>Ga0185307_1000750_pt1 | contig 19517 bp, 21 predicted proteins | sample LHCtaG_FD_128010 | JGI IMG/M metagenome (GOLD analysis project Ga0185307, IMG submission 128010) | Hot spring microbial communities from Little Hot Creek, USA to study Microbial Dark Matter (Phase II) - LHC4sed_matched (SPADES... | ecosystem: Environmental > Aquatic > Thermal springs > Hot... | reverse complement strand
TGCTCACATTTTGCAATCTGCAAGCAACTTGGTAAAAATAAAAATTAGAGAACTTCATTCTGGAGGCTGACAATGGAAGACGTGGTCCTGGAAGGGGTCGGCACTCTTAAAGAGCTGGGAGAAAAGGCGCCAAAGCTGGAAGGCCTTCCCAGCGGGGTAGAGGGTTTAGATGAACTCTTCTTCACCACTGTGGTGAAAGACGGCAAGGTGGTTAAAAAGCCTTTGGGAGGAATACCGCGCTATTCGGTTTGGAACGTAACTGGCGTGGCCGATACCGGTAAAAGTGTATTGGCAGAGCAATTTGTCCTGAAGCAAGCTGCTATTGGACACACTTGCATTTTTGCTACGCTTGAGAGCCCTGCCCCATTCGTGGCAATGGGGCTTAAACAGAGAAGCATTGCGATGGGCTTAGACCCTGAATTATTGGAAGAGAAAATTGTTTTCCTTGATGGTGCCTCTTATTCCCAGTTACGCACCAGCCTTCAGACTTTCCTTAACACCCTTGCCTACGCCATTCGGACCTATCACAGCCAAATAGTAGTGGTGGATTCAATCACTGGCCTTTACGAGACTAAGGAGATGATGGCGCGGGATATAGTGCGGGGGGTCTTTAACTTCTTGAAGAAATGGCACCAAACGGCCCTGCTCATTTCGCAAAAGCGAAGTGGTCACGAAGATCTCACTGCGGAAGCAGCTGGTGGTTACGCTGTAAGCCACATAGTTGATGGCTCAATGGTCCTTTCCAAAGTCCTGATTACTAACCGCTACGAGGCCAGCTTTTACCGTAAGCCAGTAGGCGAAATCGTAAGGCTATTCCGTATTGATGGCTGCAGGCTTTGCGGCCACGATACCTCTACCCACCTTATGGAAATAACCGATGAAGGTTTAGTGCGTATAGGCCCTGCGTTGTCTGAAATTTTAACCCGTTCTTCTGGAAAAGAACAATAAAGGAAGGAGGTGAGGGGCTATGAGGATTGTGGAGCCTGTGGAATTTGCGCTTGACGATTTGGCTATGAAGGTTTTCTTGGAGGCCATAAACCTTGCTGGTGGCCCTCGGAAATTGATTGAGTACAGGCGCCTCACTTGGCTGCCAAGCCTTGCGGAGGCCGCATACGCTGTAGTCCTGGCCAATGAGGAGAAGAAGACGGAGGAGGAAATTGCTGCTTTCTTGGGCATGACCAAAATTTCAGTTCGCAACATCCTCCGCGCCAATCCTGAAGATGTGCTCAAGCGCTTAGAGGGAGATATAAAAGGGCAGAGGCGCTCTCACATAGCCGGCGGGCTGGCTAAGCTCGCTTATGAACGGGTGAAAGGCGCTTAAACAGAGGAGTGCCGCCTTCAAAAGCTAGGCTATATTGGTTGAGCAGCAGGTTGTGCCATCACAGCGCCGGGACGAACTCCGGCAGGATGATGGCCGCCTGCTGCTCATCCTTGGGCTGATAGTTGGCCTCGTCCAGAAATTCCACCGGCGGCTTGATAGAGTTAATTGCCAGCAGCATTGGAAGAGCCGGCTCTACCCAATAGGGCTTTAGGACAGGGAAGGCGGAAGCCACGGCTGCTATATCTGCCTTCAGGCTGGCCGCTATGGTCAAAGCATAATCCATCATCAAAGCCACCGTGGCAATCAAGCCCGACAGCCTCCTCAAGTTCTCATGCGCCATAGTATACAAGCTACCTCTGGAAGGGTGTCCGTGGATGTCTGAAGGAAGGGCTACCAATCAGCAGGCCGGTAATGGCCAGGCCGATTGGAAATGCCAGGGATAGAGCTATCGTCCCAGCGATGACCATCCTAAGCGGATTTCCTGGCTGGCATAATTAAAGGACGGAAGGGCATCTTGGGGGAAGGCCGCAAGTGCCCGGATTTTATTCAACCGCTTGTGAACTTAGGATTGGCCTCTTTTCATAGCTTCGTAAATGGCGAGGATATTGGCTTTGTGAACTGGCTCTCCCATTGCTCCTATGACCAGGGGTGATTTGCCGAATTCTTCCATTTTGATTTTAAAGAGGCTTTCCGGCGACCGCTTCTTGCTTATGGCTTCGGATACTTTGGCCTTGAGCTTCTGAAGGTAGCGGATGTTGTCCTCTATCATCTCCATTATCTCGCCCTTTAGTAGGACGCCACCATGCCCCTGGACAACATATTCCAGGTTGAAATTTTTCAGAGCTTCCAGGGAGGCAATGGTTAGGTCTACATCACCATCCGCTACCAAAGGTATGGGCATAAGGAGGTCGCCGGCAAAAAGGGTTTTCTCCTCCTGAACGTAAACGGCTATGGAGTCATAAGAGTGGCCGAATAGTTCAAATAGGTAAAGGTTCAAGCCACCTACGCTCAAGTTCATGGCACCTGTGAAGGTTATGGACGGCAGGATTATGGATGCGTTTTCAAGCTCGGAGTGGAGGCTTTTAATCTCAGCAAGCCTTTTGGCTCCTTCACGCGCCAAGAGGGTCCTGGTCCTTTTGTGGGCAATTATTTCCGCACTTTCCAGAAGGTAACTGCCCAAGGTGTGATCAGCATGGTAATGGGTGAGGATTAGGTATTTTATGCCCTCGGGGCACTCTTTGAGGGCAACCTTTTTCAGTTCCGAGGTCTCGGAGGGGAACGGAAGGGTGTCTATCACTACCGCCCCCTCTGGAGTTGCTATAAAACCGGCTGTCACTTCGTAATATAGGTCGCTGACAAAAGCATATATGTTATCGGAAACCCTGTCCTTTATCACTTTCCCCCTCCTTGCTCAAGCTGAGAGATGAAACTTTCCAGCATAGGCTTATCGGAAGGAGGCGCAAGCTTGAGGGCTTCGCGCGCTTCAGCCAAGGCCTGATCGGTAAGGCCAAGTTGGCTATAGAGCAAGGCAAGGTTCCGATGGCTAACGTAATCGTTAGGTGCAAATTCCAGCACTTTCTTGTTGGCTTCTACCGCCTTTTCCAACTTCCCCATCTGGGCATAGACGAAGCCAAGAGCACTGTAGGCTTGGATTAGGTTAGGCGATATCTCTAAAGCTTTTTCATAGGCTTCGGCCGCTTTCTCCCACTGGTTTGCCAGGCGGTAGTAATCTCCTAAGAGGAGCCAAGTTTGGTCATAGAGGCTATCAAGGGCCAAAGAGTGCAGGATTGTTTCCAAGGCTTTGTCTCCTTGGCCCAGCATTAGGTAAATTAGGGCTTTTTCATTTTGGAGGTGAGCGGTGTTAGGGCTAAGACGAGTGGCCTGGAGGTAAAAGTCCAGGGATTTTTGTAGGAATTCTTGCCTTCTTTGCGGGTCAGGGGAAAGGTCAGCCCAGTTACGGTAGAGGCGAGCTAAGTTGGCAGTGTGGTCGGGATTGTAGGGGTTGAGGTCGCGAGCCCTTGTGAGCACTTCCTCAGCTTCCTTAAGCTTGGCTTCCCTTTTGACAGGGTCCTGGATGGTGCGGGCATGCTCAAGAAGTGCTCGGCCCAGGAATAGGTAGAAGTAATCCTCTGCTGGGGCAAGCTGAACCGCTTGGGCATGAAGCTTAGAGCTTTCGGCCCATCGCCCCATGTTGTCTAAAGAAAAGCCTTGCTTGTAGATAATATCGGCTTTAATTATGCTTAGGTTGGTGGCGTAGATGAGCAGGGGCACTATCACAAGGCTAAGTAAGAACGCAGGTGCTGAAGCTAAGGGCTTTAAAGCAATAGGGGATGGCTTAGGGTTCTCGCCAAGCAGGGAAATCCCCACCAAAAGGATGAAGGCAAAGACGGTGGCATAGTAGTAAGTTATAGTGTTCATCACAATTTTCCCCGGGAGGAGGTTGGAGGCATGGTAGAGGCCGAAGATGAAGGGGAGGGTTAAAGTTATGGCAAAGTAGATGAGGAAAGCCCCTACCATTGTCCCAAAATCTGGGTTCTTCCTTTCCAGTGCTGTTCTGGCACTTATGAGTGCTCCCCCTACAAACCAAGTGAAGAAGAAGAGCCAGAACATAGCCAAGGATAACTCTGGCCTTCCTTGGCTAAGCCGGTACGTTAGCGAAGAAACGAGGATGGAAATTGGGTCCAATTTCCCCAGCAGGTTTGTGGTGTAATCAAAGAGCATGGTGCATAAGACGAAGGCCATGAGCAGGGAAAGGGATAAAGCAAACGGCCAGTGGTATTCTGGAGTGGGGGGTTGGGTAAAGCGGGCCTTTTTATGCTTGGGCTCTGGGGGAGGCGTTGGCTTTTCCAGGGCAATTTGCTTCGTGCCCAAGGCCACCATCACCGCTAAAAGGAGCCAGAAGTATGTGCGGGTGGCCGCTATGGCTATGCCGAAGTGGATTTCAATGAAATGAGCGATGAAAGTGGCAAGGAGGGCCACTAAAAGCATGACTCTGGAATCCAGAGGCTCTTTACTCTCTTGATGGATAGTCAGAGCAAAGTACATGGTATAAATGGTAAGGCCTGCTATCATCCCTGTGGGGATTCCAACCCCTGAAAAGCGGAAGCTTCTTTCTACGAGGTAAGGGATGACAAGGCCCAAGAACCCTCCTAAGGCCAAGGAGCCAAGGAAGAGGCCCTTTCTCCTTTCGTCCGGAATAAAACCGAGCCAGCGAAGCCCGTAATAGAATATGCCACCAAATAGGGTTATGTAGACGAAGAAGCCAATCAGGCCCGTGGTCACCAAAGCATCAAAAGTCTCATTATGGGAGCGATCGGGGGAGGCGGTCCGGTTTTCGTAGTGGGCGAGGTCGGGTGGATAGAAGGGGTTGTAGGCGTAGTGCATAGTCTCGGGGCCGTAGCCTATGAGGGGCCGGAGAGGGTTCAATGGGTCATATCCCCCGGTTGGTGACCATAGGGGTTGGTGGGGGAGGATGAGCTTAACGGCGCCTTCCCAAATAAGCACCCTGACTTTTCCTGTTCCCCCGCCAATTTCAAAAACTTGCCCCAGCCGGCCTATGTAAGGAAGTTGCTTAAGCGGGTCTAAAGGGGTGTGGGGGAGGTTAAAGACTACGAGGAAGAGGATTCCCAAAATGGTGTGGAAAACCCAACTAAGCCAGAGCCAGCGGAAGCCCTTTCTCAAGAAGGCCATAAGCCCGTAGGCTGGGAGGATACCAACCGGGATTGAGATTAGGGAGAAGGCGGCTGCTTTCCCCAATTCATCCTTTGTAAGGGGGCCTGGCTTGGCTTGGTTCCTCATTGCCACTAAGACGATGAGCATGAACGCATAAAGTCCTCCCAAAAGGCCAACCCATGGCCCTCGGCTCTGGCTAAAGAATATGCACATAATTTGGACGATGAGGGCGAATAGATAGACCCCTCCTGCAATGGCTTCAAGTGTCCCTCGCGGTCCCTCTTCTCTGACGATTAGCCCCATGGACTGGATTACTCTTTCCAGTGTCAGGAAGAAGACCATGATGAGGTAAGCGGCGACGAAGATGGCATTTCCCATGTTGGAAGCAACGCGCTTTGTCACATCTCCTCCCCACGGAAGTGGGTCCTTTCCCAAGTGCTGGACTATCCCATAGATGGAAATGGGGATGCTGGTTAAGATGACGATGGTTATGAGGCGTTCCAATTGCTCCCGACGTTTGAGGTGGAGCAAGGTCATAAAGAAAATCACGAGGTAAGAGAGGGTTGTGTAAGTGCCTTGGAGGCGTTGGTAAGAACCCCAGAAGCTTATCCGAGGCGAGATGGAAGTGGCGGTGGACAATAGGTAAACCCCTGCTAATAGGAGGGTGGGGATAACCAATGGGGTTTCCTTGAGCCATTGGGTGAGGGGTTTGCCCAAGTGCAAGCCTTCATCGGCCAGCTTTATTATCCATACTGCCACCATGGTCAAAGCGATGGAGCGCAGGATGCTGAGCTTATCGGGTTCAAAGACCCGCTGGGAATAAATGTTGAAGAACAATGGAACGACCGTAGCTGCAATGAGCCACCCAGCTTCCAAAATTTTCTCGCAAATAGCGCCGATTTTGCTCTCTCTCATCCTCTTCTCTCCTTAAACCATCTTATTGTCCTCTCCAGTCCTTCTTCCAGTGGGACTTCAGCCTTGAACCCCAGGATTTTCTCGGCCTTTGAGGTATCGGGACAGCGTTTCTTGGCCTCTTCAAAGTCGGGGCCATAGGCTTCATCGTAAGGAACGAAGACAATCGGAGATGGAGAGCCTGCCTTCTCCTTTATAAGTTGAGCCAGCCCCAATATAGAGATTTCCCGGCCATTGCCGATGTTGAAGATTTTTCCGACGGCTTGAGGCAAAGTGGCTGCTAAGATTGTCCCCCGGACTGTATCGGTGACGTAGGTGAAGGAGCGGGTTTGGGAGCCGTCGCCGTAGACGGTTATGGGCTTTCCTTCCAGAGCTTGGGAGATGAACCGTGCGATGACGCTTCCATACCCTCTTGGGTCAAGGCGAGGGCCATAAGCGTTGAAGTAACGGACTACGGAGACTTCAAGGCCCAGGCGGTGGTAGGCCAAAGCCATGTGTTCATCCAAGCTCTTGGAAAGAGCATAGCACCACCTGGAAATTTCTGGCGGGCCGAAAACCCCGTTATCGGTCTCCTTGAGTCGGGATTTTTTGCTTTTGCCGTAAACTTCCGAGGAAGAGGCCACCAAAACCCTCCTTCGGTAGCGTTGAGCCAAAGCTAAGGCCAGTTCTGTCCCCAGAACATTGACCTTTATCGTCCTCAATGGGTCCTTGAGCACGTAATACACTCCTACTACAGCTGCCAAGTGGTAAACAAGCTCGCAATCTCGCACAAGGTTCTCCATAAGGGAAGCATCCGTCACATCGCCCTTAACCAAGCGGAAGGATGGATTTGAGAGGTGGTGGGCGATGTTTGCTTCATTTCCTTGGGAGAAATCGTCCAAAACTACTACTTCGTGGCCTTGGGCCAGCAATGCATCCACCAGGTGGGAACCGATGAAACCCGCGCCTCCAGTAACCAAGACCTTCAATCTTTCCCCCTCCTATAGGGTTCAGCGTGGATTATAATCCGGCTTGCCGAAGGGATTTGTTCTCTTAGCTTCTTTTCCAGTTCTTCAGCCAACCTGTGGGCCTCTTCCACTGATTTTGTCGGTTCAATGGCCAAGTGGAGGGAGATGTGGTAGCTTTGGCCATGCTTGTGAATTTGAATGTTATGAATCCCTTTCCCCCCAACTTTTATAATAACTTTTTCCAAGGCTTTGCGCATTGAAGGGGGCAGAGCCTGAGGAGGGGTTTCGTTTTCCATCTGAGGTTCTATGTGAGTTATGATGTCAATGCCGGGCTCAAGCTCCTGAGCTAATTTTTCTTCCAGCTTAGATACTACCTCATGGGCCAGGTCCAATGACCAATGAGCAGGGACCTCAAGGTGCACTTCCAAGACTCCACAGTTGTCATACTTGTGGAAACTAAGGCTATGGGCTCTTATCCCAAATTGGGAGGCGATGGCTTGGGTTTTTTCGTAAAAAGTTTCGTCTTGATTGGCTACAGGTTCTGTGTGGACTATTACATCTCCATGGGGGATGATGGAGTGGATTGCTTCTTCAACCGCTTGGGTAATTTTGTAGCTTTCCTCCAGGGAAGAACTCCTTTTTATTCCGACCTCAATGTCCAGGAAGACTTGACGGCCTACCTTCCTGGCTCGCACCTTGTTCACCTTTAATACCCCTGGAACGAGGGCGACTCGTTCCGTAATCTCCTCCTTCAGTCCTTCCGGTGCTTTGTCCATGAGGGTGTCCAGGGCCTCTCGGCTCAAGCGTATCCCGGCCACCACTACCATAATCGCTACTACTAAGGCTGCTACGGGGTCGGCCCATTCCATGCCAAACTTGGCTGCTATAAGGCCCATTAATACCACAAGCGAGCTGAATATATCGCTCGTGTAATGGAGGGCATCGGCTTGGAGGGCCTGGCTCTGGTGTTTTTGGGCGGTTCGGGTGAGGATGATGCTTAGGGAAGAGGCTAAAATTACTGAGAAAGCCATGACCGCAACGGAGTAACCGGTTACTTCGAAGTGTGCTTCTTTCCCCCTTAGGCGAGCGATGGCTTCTTGGATGATCCAGGCTGAGGTCAAGAGAAGGAGTGCGGTTTCGGCTAAGGCCGATAGGCTTTCTGCTTTGTAGTGTCCATAATGGTGGGTTTTATCGGGTGGCTTATCGGATATTCGGACGGCGAAGAAGGCCACTAAGGCAGCAACGAAATCTAACCCTGAATGCAGAGCTTCTGAAAGGATTCCCAGACTTCCCGTAATTAATCCCACAAAAATTTTGAGGGCTGTAAGGAGCCCACCGCCAACTACAGAGTACAAAGCTGCTTTTTGCTTATCCATAGTTTATGCTCAAAGCCCCATTATGATTTTAGCAATGAGGAGGTAAATAAGCAAGCCTGTCCCGTCTACCAATGTTGTCACGAAAGGGGCTGACAGCACCGCTGGGTCCAAACCGATTCTGGCCGCCATAATGGGGAAGATTGAACCCACGATGTTGGCCCACATAATTATGCACAGCTGAGCAAGCCCCACTGTGATGGAAAGGGTCAGGCCCGAACCCCAGGTCAAGCCGCGCAAGAACCCGGCAAGGCCTATTCCAAGCCCAAGGATGATAGCTATGGAGAGTTCCTTCAGCAACACTCTGAAAGCATCCTTGAACTTTATATCCCCTAAGGCCATTGCTCTTATGACGGTAGTAGCGGATTGGGAACCGGCATTGCCTCCTGTGCCTATCAGTAGGGGAATGAAGTAAGTCAAAGCCACTGCTTTTTCCAGCTCATTGTGGAAGTGCCTGAGGACGCTTCCAGTGTAAAGTTCAGCTATGAAAAGCAGGAGAAGCCATGTGAACCTTCTGCGGATTATGGGGAAAACCTTCGCAGTCAAATAAGGCTCTCTTAGCGGGCCAGTCGCACCCATGAGGTGGATGTCTTCCGTAGCCTCTTCGGCCATAACGTCCAGGACTTCGTTAGCAGTGACCATGCCCAGGAGGCGTCCTTCATCATCCACTACCGGGAGGGCCAGAAGTTCATAGCGGTAAAGGAGCTTGGCACATTCTTCCTGATCCGTAAAATGGTTAACACAAATGACCTCGCGGTCCATTATATTCTCAATTCGTTCGTTGAGGGCGGCTGTTATTAGCTTGCGGAGGCTTACAACTCCTACCAGCTTTGAATTCTTATCCACTACGAAGAGGTAATAGATGACGTCTGAATCCGGGGCATAGAGGCGTATTTTATCCAAGGCTTCTTGGACGGTCATTTCCGAGCTGAGGGTGATAGGGACTGGAATCATCCTGCCGCCAGCGGAGTCGTCTGGGTAACGGAGTAGGGGGACTACTTCCTCTGGCTCTTTCATTGCTTGGAGGGCTTCCGTTGCCTTTTCCAGGGGCAAGTCTCCTAAGAGGTCAGCGGCGTCATCTGGTTCCATTTCATCCAAGATACGAGCGAGGTCCTGGGTTTTCAGGCGGGAAGCGATGGCGGCGGCTTCTTCGGCCCCAAGTTCTTCAAGGACATCAGCAGAAATTTCTGTGTCCATTATTGGCAATAGGGTTTCTTGCTGTTCAAGGGGCAATTCAGAGATGACTTCGGCTTGGTCTGGAGGACGGAGTGATTCCAGGACTCCAATGGCTGCTTCCCAGTTCCCCTCTTCCAGATGGGCCTTTATTTTCCTGAGAGCCTCTTCCACGATGGCTTCCGGGAAAACCATGGCTTACCTCCGTCCTCATTTTTGCCTTTAAAATTATACACCGTTTTTGTTTCGGTGAAGCCTCCAATTTGGGTGCGTTTTTTGAAGTTGCTGTTTGCCCCTAATTGGATGTTTGGGCCGCCTCCGCCCACGCTGATGCGGCCTCGGAGTCCTTCACCCATTGGAATGAGGCAACCCCACGTGAAATCCCTGTGGAGTGTGCTAAGTGCCATAGCACCCCAGGGTTCCTGGACTTTTTAGGCGCGGACGGGAGTGAAGCCGGGAAAGTGGATAAGGCTGCTCCGGTGGGCACCGTCATCTTCTGCGAGGCCTGCCACAACCCGGTCGCGGCCGGACTGACCTCCGTCGTCTTCCCGTCTGGCGCAGAGGTGAAGGGCTTGGGCGATGAGGCCCGCTGCATGCAGTGCCACCAAGGCCGGGCTTCCACCGTCGCTGTGGACAATGCCATCACCAAAGTGGGAGTTGCTGATGACACAGTCAGCCCTGACCTGGCCTTCATCAACATCCACTACTACGCCGCGGCAGCGACTCAGTTCGGCACCCTGGCGAAGGGCGGCTACCAATACCAGGGTAAATCTTACGATGCCCGCTTTGAGCACGTGGAAGGCTTCCAGACCTGCGTGGATTGCCATGACCCCCACTCCCTTAAGGTCAATGTGAAGCCTGCACATTGTGCCATGAAGGTGTCGCCTCCGTTGAGGACTTCAAGAAAGTCCGCATGATGGGTTCTACAAAGGACTATGACGGCGCAAGTACATCCTCCAGGTCCTCTACGATAGCATTGCCGACATCGGCGGCAATGTGGCCAAGATGAAGCGGCCGTAATAGCAGCTTTCGTAGAGCCATGAATAGCCAGGGGCGAGGTAGATTCCACACCTCGCCCCTTTATTTTTAAAGCGAAAAGGCTCTGACCCCAATTCACCCAAGCCTGCTGGTGAAATGGGCAATTACCGCGTCCGCAGGGTATAGAATAGGCCGCAATAGAGCGCGAAGTTTGTTAAGTTATAGGTGAGCAGGGGGCCAAATTTTTTGACAAAGGTTTTACTATGGGTATATAATTCCTGGCGTGCTTAGGGAGGTAGGGCTATGAAGGAAAAAGGGGCAAAACTACGCCGAGAGGTCACTACTTGGGGTTCTTTTACCTGGGGTTACGCCGATGTGGGAGCTGATGTTTATGTGGCTTTGGGGCTGGTTATGGCCTCAGCTCAAGGGGCCACACCTCTTGCCTTTCTCATCGCTGGCTTAGTATACATAATGGTCGGTCTTGCTCATACTGAGCTGGCTGCAGCTTACCCTGTCGCTGGAGGAGGGCAATATTTCACCCTACGAGGCCTCGGCGATTTCTGGGGCCTCGTGGCTGGAGCAGCCTTGATGTTGGACTATACCGTGGATGTGGCCCTCTTTGCCATGGCTTCGGCTGGCTACATTAACTTCTTCTTCCCTCAAGTGCGCGAATTCGGCATGACTCTTGGCCCCTTCCACAACGTTAACCTCATTTGGCTGGCCGAAACTTTCCTCCTCATCATTCTTTTGGCCCTTTTAAACATAAAGGGCATCCGAGAATCTTCCCTCCTCAACGAAGTATTAGGGGCCTTGGACATGGTTATGGAGACATCCATCGTCGTAATCGGCTTTGCTTTCGCCTGGAATCCGGATTTATTCTTGCACCAATGGCGCACTCAGTTCCCCACTTTAGACAGGTTCCTCTATGCCATCTCTATAGCCGTTATATCTTATGTGGGCTTGGAGTCAGTTTCGCAAGCGGCGGAGGAGACAATACGCCCAAGCGCGGTTGTCCCTCGCACCTCTCTGGCTCTCATAATCGTGGTTCTGATGTTTGCTTTAGCTTTCCCTTCGGTTGCATTGGGGATTCTTCCCTGGCAGGAAATAGCTGCTCGCGAGGGTGATCCTGTGGCCCTTTTGGCCAGCAAATTGCCTTTCGTTGGGTTCTTGGCTGGGCCAGCTGCCGCTATCTTAGCTGCTACCATTGTGCTTATTTCTGCTAACACTGGAATCATGGGGGCGAGCCGTTTGGCTTACGGCATGGCTGAAGCTGGCCTTATCGGTGAGGGGCTATCAGCTGTGCACCCCCGTTTCCATACCCCTATCCGAGCCATAATCCTTTTCTCCGGGGTAGCTGCTGCTGAAGCTCTCTTCGCTTTCCTAAGCGGCCGTAAAGCTATGGAGACTATGGCTGACATGTACGCCTTTGGAGCCATGTTGGCTTACTTCTTAGCTTCTGTGGCTTTAATTGCTCTGAGAATCAAAGAGCCACATACTCCCAGGCCTTATTGGGTTCCCTTAAACGTAAAATGGAAAGGGGTAGAAATACCCATCCCTGGGATTCTGGCCGTCATTGGGGCAGGGGCAATGGTGATAATTGTCCTTTGGACCCATGCCATGGCTCGGGTTGTGGGGCCACTTTGGGTTTTAGTTTGGATAATCTACTACATCTGGTATCGTGTCCGCAGTGGTAAGCCTGTTTTCCGCAGCTTGCCCAGGGATTGGAACAAAGAGCAAATACGCATCCTTGAGGAAGCCGGAGAATTGGAGGGCTTGGAAAAACTCAAGTGGGAATTGGCCAGGCAAGGGATAGGGTCATCGCAATGAGTAAAATCAGGCTTGGCTTGGGCTTAATAATTATGCTTTTGGGGATAGCCATCATTGTGCGCAGCACAATGGTTGTTGTTGAGAAAGGCTTAGCCTTAAGCACCCTTTGGCAGCCCATCCTCTTAGGAAGCCTCATGATTGCTTACGGGATAAACCGATGGCGCAGTTGGCGAGTTAAGCCTTGAAGGCAGGAGGAATATATGGGGCATCCTTTGGGAGTGGCCATCGCTTTTTCCTTTGTAACAGTCCTACTGATAATTATCGTTTGGATGCTAAAGTTACCTAAGCCGGCCCCTCCTGAGGCAGTCAAAGCCATCTACTCGGTGGAAGCTGTTCGCCGAATCTTAGTCCCCATCATTGAAGGGGTTTACTCTGAAAGGGCAGTGGAATTGGCTTGCCGGCTTGGGGAAAGGCAGAATGCACACATAATCCTTCTACATGTGATTGAAGTGCCTTACACCGTCCCCCTTGATGCCCCTTTGCCTGAACTGGAGAAGAAGGGGAGGAAAGCTCTGGAAACCGCCAACTTCATCGCCCTCCAGCACGGCTTCAAGCCCGAAGTCCACTTAATCCGTCACCGCTCTGCTTCCGAGGGAATCCTCAGCTTGGCCAGGCAAAGTGGAGTGGACCAAATCATTATGGGCATAGGGCTTAAGAAAGCTTCATACGGTGAAGGCATAGGCAGGACGGTCCGAGAAGTACTCAGGCGGGCCAACTGTGAAGTGATAATCTCCAAAATCCCTATAGGAGGGTAAAAATGGCGAAGGCAAAGGTCAAACTAACATACCCTCCGGAACTTGTGGATAAGCCTATCATCTGGGGGCTAATCCGCGAGTTCTCCTTCATCGTCAATATCCGCAAAGCAGAAGTAAAGGAAGAGTCGGCCTGGTTAGAAGTAGACCTGGAAGGGCAAATTGAGGAAATAGCTAAGGGCATTGAGTGGCTTAAAGCCAAAGGCTTAAAGGTTGAAGTTCTGGAGGAGGGGGCAAAATGAAAATTTTGATTGTAGGGTGCGGGCGATTGGGCTCTTACCTCGCCCTTTCCTTCAGCCGGGAAGGGCATTCCGTTACAGTTGTGGATGTGGACAAAGAAGCCTTGGCTTCATTGGGACCCGATTTCCAAGGGGAAACAGTGGTAGGGAAAGGAATTGACGAAGAAGTCCTTCGCCGGGCCAGGATAGAGGAAGCGGATGTCTTCATCGCCGCTACAGGGTACGATAACACGAACATAATGGCTTCTTACGTGGCGAAGGAGATTTTCAAAATCAAGAACGTAATAACTCGCTTGGATGACCCCAAAAAGGCTGAGATTTTCCGAAGCTTAGGCCTCAATGTCATCTCGCCGACAATTTTGGCTGCTGAAGGCATAAGAAAATGCGTGGAGGGATTGCTATGTACATCATTATCGTCGGCGGAGGAAAAGTAGGCTATTACTTAGGCAAATCCCTGTTAGAAAGTGGGCACGAAGTCCTGGTGGTGGAAAAGAACCCCAATCGGGCTAATTTCCTCACCGATGAGCTGGGGGCAGACCACGTATGGCTTGGAGATGGATGTGATTCCTCAACATTTGAGCAAATTGGCCTAAATAGGGCTGATGCGGTCATAGCTGTTACTGGGGACGATGAGGACAATTTGGTTATCTGCCTATTAGCCAAGCAGAAATTCGGCGTCCCATGGACCATAGCCCGGATTAACAATCCGCGCAATGCCAAAATTTTTGCCCACCTTGGGGTGGATGTTACCGTTTCCACCACCGAGGTCATAGAAGCCCAGATTCAACGTGCCCTCCCCATACCTTCCCTTGTCCACCTCCTTGCCCTCAAGAGGGGTGGGATAGAGCTTGTGGAAGGGAAGGTGGCTCCTGGCTCACCCGCTGACGGAAAGCGCATCCGCGATTTAGGCATCCCCGATGACGCTTTAGTTGTAATGTTAGTGCGGGATGACCAAACTATAGTCCCCTATGGCGATACAACCCTTATGGCCGGGGATGAAATCTTGGCGGTAACTTCACCCCAGAGCAAAGAGGTGCTCAAGAGGATAATTCTGGGCAAATAAAAGGAGGTAAGTTGGGCACACTATACGTGGTCGGAACTCCGATTGGGAATTTGGAGGATATAACCTTAAGGGCCCTGCGAATCCTCGGGGAAGTTAGCCTAATTGCTGCTGAGGATACAAGGAGGGCACGCAAGCTCTTGGAACATTACGGGATAAAGAAGCCTTTGGTAAGTTACCATGAATACAGCGGTAAGGGCAGGATAAAAGAGCTAATCAAGGCCTTGCAAAAAGGCGACGTAGCGCTCATCTCCGATGCCGGTATGCCTGGGCTTTCGGACCCTGGTTATTCTCTGATAAAGGCAGCAATTGAGGAAGGGATAAACATAGTGCCAGTGCCTGGCCCTTCGGCTTTGGTTACAGCTTTGGTAGTCTCCGGCCTCCCAACCCATAACTTTATCTACCTCGGCTTTCTGCCCAGGACCCCTTCCAAGCGGAAGGAAATTTTGGAATGGGCCAGCCGCCAACCCTGCACCATAATCCTATTTGAAGCCCCTCACCGGCTGCTGGAATGCTTGGAAGAACTCCTTGAATATTTGGGCGACCGCCCTATAGCTGTGGCCAGGGAGCTTACAAAGCTCCATGAGGAGATATGGCGCGGCACAATCCGAGGAGCTTTGGAGCATTTTGCGGAAAATCCACCACTCGGTGAATGCACGCTGGTCATAGGAGGGGCAGAAGAAGAACGCTGGGATGAGGAAACGGTTAAGGAAAGTTTGAAGAATCTCCTAAAGGAAGGGCTTTCGGTCAAGGAGGCTTCTAAACAACTGGCCGAAATTTCAGGCTGGCCTCGCCGTGACCTATACCGCTTGGGATTGAAGATGGCCGGTAAAGAATGAGCAAAATTTCCGGGAGAGGAGGGGAAATGCACATTTTAGATAACACACAGGCCTGGACCGAGTTTGACCGGGCGGGCATGCTTCAGCAAGTTTCTGGCTTACCGGAGCAGTGCCAAAAAGCTTGGGAGGATGCCCTTAGGTACACTCTGCCCTCCGATTACAGAGGGGCCAAAAACGTCCTCATACTCGGAATGGGCGGCTCAGCCATCGGTGGTGACTTGGCAGCGGCCATTGCCAAGTATGAATCCCCATGCCCAATAGCCGTGTGCCGAGATTACCGCATACCCTCGTGGGTTGGCCCTGAAACCTTAGTTATAGCCTCAAGCTACTCCGGAAATACTGAGGAGACATTGGCTGCCTTTCAACAGGCTCTGGAAGCGAAAGCTCGTTGTGTTGCGGTCACAACTGGTGGAAAGCTGGGCTCTTTAGCTGAGGAGAAAGGAGTACCACTTTGGCTTATAAACTACAAAGGCCAGCCTCGTTCGGCCATTGGCTACTCTTTACTTTACCTTCTGCGGATTTTGGAGCAGGCAAGCCTTGTGGAAGGTAAAACCGGGGAAGTGGAAAAAGCTGTGCTTCTGATGAAAGAGCTTAGGGAAAGGATAAAACCGGAAGTAGCTTTGGAGGAAAATCCGGCCAAAAAGCTGGCTTTAGACCTTTACGGGGCTATACCCGTTGTGTATGGGCCTGGGTTCTTGGCGCCGGTGGCTAAAAGGTGGAAGGGTCAATTCAACGAAAATTCAAAGAATTGGTCCTTCTACGAGGAACTTCCCGAGGCCCACCACAATGCCGTCTTAGGCTATCCTAATCCTGCTGAAAGCAAAGGTAAACTCATAGTAATTCTCCTCAACTCATCCCTTGAACATCCCAGGCACGAGGCTCGCCTAAAGATAACGGAGGAAGTGCTGTCCAAGGAGGGCATACCATATCGCTCAGTGCAAGTAGAGGGGGGTGATTTCCTGGAGCAAATCCTCTGGAGCGTGCATTTTGGGGACTTTGTAAGCTATTACTTGGCGATTTTGAACAAGGCCGACCCCCAATCGGTGGAGGTCATTGATTACATAAAAAGAAGGCTTGCTGGGTTAGGAGGTTAAAGTAAAGGCAATTGAAGGGTTCGTTTTCGCGCCTTTTGGCATTCGTCATTTTATTAAACCTTTTTCTCCTCAAGGCTTCGGCCGTTCCACCGGGCGAAATTTTTGATTACCAAGTTGAAAGCTTTGTTTCACCCCACCAGTTCAGCTTCACCATCTGGGAGACGAAAGCCCTTTGGCGGAAGCTTTCCAATTTTGCTTCGGGTTCTCCTTCGGACGAAAAGAGAGTGGTGATGGATTACTTTGCTTTGCTGGAAGAGATAAGCCGAAAGAAGGGCACTTTGTCCAAGCTTTATGCTTCGGAGAGGACGAGGTATTCGGGCTTGGCCATATGGTGGGTGGAGGAGGAGCTTAAAGGCTTAAGGCAGCGTCAGGCTGCCCTTAGCCCCAAGGTGGAGAAAATCCTTGCCAAGCAAATTTCCGAAATCTTGAAAGAAGAAGGCTTGACCACTTTAGGCCTAATCTGGCCCCCATTGAGCATTCAGTTTGAAAGCCCTCCCCATTATTTGGTTATTGCCCCCAGGGATGCATTGTTTGTCCGCAAAGGGATTTACCTTAAGCCCAAAATGACCTTGGGGGAGCAAGAGGCTTTGGAAGAAGAAATTGACAAGCTTTTCAACGTTTCTTCCCTGGTGGTTGAAGTAGGTGGATTGTCCAGCTATCCAGCCATGATTTTGGATTACCCATCCCTGGAGTTTGCCCTTAAAGCATCAGCGCATGAATGGATACACCATTACTTAGCTTTCCGGCCCCTCGGCTGGCACTATGACTATAGCCCTGAGATGAGGACGATTAACGAGACTGTGGCTTCCATTGCTGGGGATGAAATAGGCCTTAAGACCCTGCGTCGCTTCTATCCCGAGCTTGCTCCTCCCCTAAGGGAAGAGGAGGAAGAAGGAGGGAAACCGGTAATTTCCGAATTCCAGCTTCTCATGCGGGAAACACGCCTGAAAGTAGAAGAATTGCTCAAGGCCGGAGATATAGAAGGGGCCGAAAGGTACATGGAAGAGAGGAGGAAACTCCTAGTTTCCAAAGGTTATTACATCCGTAAGCTGAACCAGGCCTATTTTGCCTTCTACGGCTCCTATGCTGCCGAGCCCGGCCACCCGGACCCAATCGGGGAAAAGCTGAGGCTTTTGAGGAAGAAAGCTGGCTCTCTGAAGAATTTCATCCAGCTTGTTGAAGGTATCTCCTCTCCCAGGGGCTTGGACAAAGCCTTAGAGCAGGTTCAGCGCCCCCAACCTTAAGCAGGGGATTGCTTCGGATACTCTACGCCTTCGTAATGACGAAAGTAGCTTCTCTTAACGAAACAACGCTTCGGAGAAAGGCTACCAGTGGAGCAAATAAAGCAAAACTGAGGTTCCTACCCCCATTAAAGCCCCCGCCAGCACTTCAAAGGGGGTATGGCCCAGAAGTTCCCAAAGGCGCTTCTCGCTTATCGGGTGGCCTTGGAATAGCTCTTCCAGGATTTGGTTCAGAATCTGAGCTTGGATGCTGGCTGCCCTCCGGACCCCTGCAGCGTCATACATCACGATGAGGGCTAAAATCAAGCTCAGGGCAAAGGCAGTAGAAGAGAATCCTTCCCAGAGCCCTGTTGAGGTGGCCAAAGCCGAAACTAAAGCGGAGTGGGAACTGGGCATTCCACCCGCACTTACCAAAATCCTGAAGTTAAGCTTCCCTTTTTGCCATCGCCATATGAAAAACTTAGAAACTTGAGCTATGCTCCAAGCTACGAAAGAGGAAAGCAGAATCTTATCGCCCATCTTCAAGCTCAAAAGGTTCGAGCAACCAATTACCCCCTTCGTCCAGCCGGATTTGCCGTATCCTAAGTTCTGCTTTCTCTAAAAGCTCCTCGCAGTAGCGGACCAGCTTCATCCCTTCCTCGTATAGAGCTATGGATTCCTCCAGAGAAAGGCCACCCGCTTCCAGCTTGCGGACTATATTCTCAAGCTTGCGGTAAGCTTCTTCAAAGGTGAGGGATTCCATACCTCCCCCCTTTTAAGGAGCGAGGTTTTGAACCATCCCTTCGGCTTGGCGGCGAACTAAGGCAAGGTGTTCTGCTGCTTCCGTATACCCCTCCCTTTCCAAGTCCCTGGTCACCTCATCCATCAAGCTTAAGAGCTCTTTATCAACCAGCGAAGCATTGTCCTCAAGAAGGCGCTTGGTTTCATCGGGGTAAGAGGCATCCATTAGTTCATTCACAAGCCTTACCCTGGGTGGTGCCTTTCGCCGGATAATCTCTACAGCTTTTTCGGCTAAAGAGGCGAGGGCTTGGAAGGTTTCTTCATCCTCTTGCTCCTTGGCCCATTCCATGGAAGCTGCCAGAAGCTCTAAAAAGGCCATGTTTATGTCTTCGGCCCTTTCCTCCAAGGTTTTGAGCCGGTCTTTGCTCTCCCAGACCTCGCGCAGAAGGTCCCTGGCTTTGGTCATAACTGCCCTTACCTCGGCATCTTGCCGAGCCGTTATGTCCAAGAGTTGGTCTCTTAGGTCCCTTAACCTCTGCGCTTCCTCGGCTTTCCCTTCAGCCTCGCGCTTATCAATACGCTCGGCCAGGTCGCGGTAAAATTCGTAATCTAGGACCGGCCTTATCCGGGCGACGGCGTTCTCCAGCTCCTCGCCCTTAAGCTCTAAAAGCTCGCTTATCAGGGTTTCCCTTGCCTCTTCCATCCTGCGGTTCAGGAATCTTTCCACTTCCCTGCGGATGCTCTCAAGCTTGTCTATGAGTTCCTGCTCTTTCCTCCGATAAGCCTCAGAGACAAATCCGGCAAGCACTCTGAAGAACAAGGGGTCAAGGAGGTAAATGTTGCTTTCCAAGATTTTGTTCCATTCCTCCTGGGGGGAAGCCAGTAGTGCTTCCACTAAGCCAATGCGCATCTCCTCGGCGATAATTTCCTCGTAAGGGATGTCTTCGGCCTTGATTATCTCCTCCAGGAAGCTTTTGAAGGTTATGAAGACCTTGGGCTGAAGCAGGTAAGCTTTCCGCTCCTCCTGGGGTATGGAATTTATAAGCTGATTGGTTAGGTCGCCGATTATCCTTTGGCGTTCCAGGTCGCTTGTACCTACCTGGGCCGACAGGTATACGAAGGCGAGCTCTTTTTCGGGGTTGTAGTAATAGATTGGGACATTTAAGGTCCCACCGGCTCCGCAGTAAGGGCAAACTGCCAGGTTAAGTCTTCCCCTTATGAGGAGCTCTCGTAGTTCTGGATTTCTGGAGGCATCCACAAGGTTGTGGACCACAACTGTGAACTTTTGCCTGCACCTGGGGCAGGTCACTAAAGCTGTTTTAGGCATTTCTCTCTCCTTAAAGGTTTGAGCACATTATACCCCTAAAAA
>Ga0185307_1000749_pt1 | contig 19523 bp, 14 predicted proteins | sample LHCtaG_FD_128010 | JGI IMG/M metagenome (GOLD analysis project Ga0185307, IMG submission 128010) | Hot spring microbial communities from Little Hot Creek, USA to study Microbial Dark Matter (Phase II) - LHC4sed_matched (SPADES... | ecosystem: Environmental > Aquatic > Thermal springs > Hot... | reverse complement strand
ATACTTCATACTGGGCAACACTATTCATATAATATGGATCAAGTTTTCTTTGAACAATTGAAACTTCCTCAGCCAAAATATAACCTAAAAGTTGGTTCTGGAACACATGCTGAAGAAACTGGTAAAATGATGATCGGAATAGAGAAAGTTTTGCTTAAAGAAAAACCAGACATAGTGCTTATTGAGGGGGATACTAATACAGTCTTGGCTGGTGCGTTGGCTTCTATAAAAATTGAAGTAAAAATTGGGCATGTTGAAGCTGGATTGAGAAGCTTTGATAGAAGTATGCCTGAAGAAATAAATAGGGTAGTTGCAGATCATATTTCACACCTGTTATTTGCTCCAACAAAGAAAGCTAAAGAAAACCTTCTTAATGAAGGAATAGAAGAAGAAAAGATATTTGTGACAGGAAATACTATAGTAGATGCGGTATACCAGAATCTTGAACTTGCAAATAACAGTAAAGATTATCTAAACGCTTTAGGAATTAAGGAGGGGAACTATTTCTTAACTACTGTACATAGACAAGAGAATGTTGATAATCCAAAAAGGTTTAAAGGGATACTAGATGGATTAAAGCTCGTACAAGAGTATTATAACATGCCAATAATATATCCAATACATCCAAGGTCAAGAAAAATGTTGAAAGAATATAGTTTAGATGTTGGCAATATTACATTAATAGAGCCCGTAGATTATTTTAACTTCCTAATGCTTGAAAGTAAGGCAAAATTGATATTCACAGACTCAGGTGGCGTGCAAGAAGAAGCATGCATCCTTAATGTTCCTTGCGTAACTCTTAGGTATAACACAGAGCGCCCAGAAACTCTTGAAGTAGGATCTAATGTTCTAGCTGGTTCTGAACCTATTGAAATTCTTAATAAAGCAAAGTATATGCTTAGTAAGAAAAACAGTTGGGCAAATCCTTTTGGAGACGGAAGAGCAGCAGAAAGAATAATAGACATATTAAAAGAAAGAATTTGGCTAGAATATTTTAATAGTCGAAACTTTTTTATATGAGAATATTGTCCTTGAGAGCATGAAAAAAGTTCTTGTAACTGGTGGAAGAGGTTTTATAGGTTCACATTTAGTAAGAGAGCTACAAAGGCGTGGACATGAAGTTTGGGTTTGTGATTTAATGCATAGTGGACAAGAAAATTATATTAGATGTGATGTAAGCAAGTATAGGCAAGTTGAAAGAATATTCGAAGAATATGATTTCGATTATGTTTATCATGCTGCAGCAGAATATGGAAGATGGAATGGAGAAGACTATTATGAAAACCTATGGTTAACAAATGTTGTTGGAACAAAGAATATTATAAGAATGCAAGAGAAGAAAAGATTTAGAATGATATTCTTTGGAAGCGCAGAAGTTTATGGAGATTATGATGGAGTTATGAGTGAAGATGTTATGGATAAGGTCCCAATCAAGCAAATGAATGATTATGCTATTTCAAAGTGGGTTAATGAATTACAAATAATAAATTCTGCAAAAATGTTTGGAACAGAAACTGTAAGGGTAAGGTTATTCAATGTTTATGGGCCTGGAGAACATTATACACCATACCGTGGCTGGATACCAAAGTTCATATATAAGGCTTTGAGAGATGAGCCATATACAGTCTATCTTGGTCATAAAAGAACTTTAGAATATGTTGAAGACATATGTAGAACGCTTGCGAATATAATTGATAACTTTAAGCCCGGGGAGGTCTATAATTTAGGAGGCGACCAACAGTACGAGATAAAATATATTTCTGACTTAATACTAAAAACTTTAGGAAAAGACGATTCTAAGGTTATTTATAAGGAAGCTGAGCCTTTTACAACGAGAATAAAGACTCCAGATTCAACAAAGGCTAAAAGAGACCTAAACTTTAAGCTTACCGTTCCGGTAGAAGAAGGCATAAAGAAGACAGTGGAATGGTTTAAAAAGACCTATGGTGAAAGAAAGCCATGATTTTTGAAGAAGTCTTGGCTCATTACACTGGTAAGAGAATACTGATAACTGGAGGTGCAGGATGCATAGGTAGCAACCTGATAAAAGCGCTCCTGAAAGCGGATCCTGAGAGGATTGTTGTGATAGACAATCTTTCAGCATCATATGAATGGAATCTGCCGAAAGACCCTAAAGTCATATTCATAAAGGGAAGTATATTAGACGAGGAAAGGATGAAGAGAGCTTTCAGTTACAGACCACATTACGTTTTCCACTTGGCAGCACACTTCGCAAACCAGAATAGTGTAGACCATCCTGAAACAGATCTATTAGTAAATGCTTTGGGAACTTTAAAAACACTTGAATATGCAAATCTAGTAGATGTTGAAAAGTTTATATTTACATCCTCAGGATGTTCAGTATATGGAAGCCAAGCGCCACTACCGTTAAAGGAAGACTTTGTATCACTACACTTAGATACACCATATCAGATAAACAAGCTTGTTGGAGAACTATACTGCAACTATTTCCATGACTATTATAAACTTCCAGTAGTAATTGCAAGATACTTTAATGTCTATGGACCAGGAGAGGTTCCAGGAAAATATAGGAATGTCATACCTAACTTTATGTGGTGGGCTATGCATGGACAACCATTACCAATAACTGGAACTGGAGAAGAGACAAGAGATTTTACGTTCGTAGAAGACATAGTTGATGGAACACTTAGAATGGGAGTTATAGAAGAGGCTGTCGGAGAAGCGATAAACCTTGCATCAGGAGCTGAAACGAGAATAATAGATTTAGCGAATTGGATAAATGAGATAACAGGAAATAAAGCCGGTATTATATACAAAGAGAGAAGGGATTGGGATAAAGCGATAAGAAGAAAAGCTTCCATCGAGAAAGCTAGAAAGATACTTGGATATGAACCAAAGACGGATATGAAAACTGGGCTAAGAAAAGTATACGAATGGTTTAAAGAAAATTGGGAAAATATAGAAAAGAGTGTTAAGTTCTAAATGCATGTGTTAATCCTCTCGCAAATATTTCCCCCGGACATGGGTGGAAGCGCCACAAGAGCATACAATGTGGCGAAAGGACTCATGTTAAACAAGGTGAAGGTTACCGTGGTAGCAGGTTTTCCACACTATCCTAGGGGAAACGTTCCAAAGCATCTGAGGAAAAAGGCTTTGTCAATAGAATATATGGAGGACTTTAAAGTTATAAGGACATATGTGCCTCCAATACCGGCAAAGGGCTTAGCGAACAGAATGATCTTGTTTGCATCGTTCATTATCTCCTCAATATTTCCAACCCTTTTACTGAGGAGAGTAAATGTCGTGTTTGCTTCAAACCCACAGGTACTAGCAGTATTCCCAGCGTTAATATACAAAATTTGCCATAGATGTCCAATAGTTTTGAATGTAGACGACCTATGGCCAGAAGACCCAATAGACCTAGGGCTAATAAGATCAAACATTTTGAAGAAAGTTAGCAGACTAATAGCAAAGATAGCATATTCCATAGCAGATGCCATAACTCCGATAAGCCCGGGATACGTAAAAGTGATATGTGGAAGATATAACATAAGCCCAAGTAAGGTTCATGTCGTAAGGGCTGGAGTAGACTTAAACAAGTTCAAAGCGTATGCCAAAGCAAATAGGAAGGTATTCAAGGTACTATATAGTGGAGCGTTTTCGGTCGCATACGACTTCGACCAAGTATTACTCGCGGCAAAAATCTTAGAGAACGTTGAAGATGTGGAATTCATACTGCAAGGTGGAGGAGAGTTAGTGCCATACCTGAAAGCTAAGGTGAAGGAGCTTAAGCTGGGAAACGTGAAGATAGTAGACAAGATTCTGAGCAGGGATGAAGTGGCAAAATTACTGAGCGAAGCTGATGCACTAATCCTACCGTTAAGGGACTTTGGAAGACCATACCTTGGAATATCCTCTAAATTGTATGAGTATCAGGCAGTTGGGAAGCCGATAATATGCTGTGCAGAAGGACAGCCAGCAGAATACGTGAAAGAAACAAGATCTGGTGTTGTGGTTAAGCTTAGAGACTACGAAGCCTTAGCTAAAGCTGTACTTTATTTGAAAAATAACTCTGAATTGGCTAAAGAGCTTGGAGATTCTGGAAGACGTTATGTTAAAGATAATCTGTCAATAGAAAAGATAGGAAAAGAAATGATGATCATCTTCAACAAAGTTCTTGGAAGGATGGAAAGGTAATGTTTTTAGCATATTTATCGAAAGTAGAAGGAAAATTAAGGGATAAACTTTTAGAGGGCCTGGAATTCATTGGGTGGAGAGAAATCGTCAAAAAAGATGATGTAGTATTTATTAAACCTAATTTTACTTTTCCAGTATTCAGGGAGGGTGTTACAACTAATCCAAAAGTGATAAAATCTCTACTTGAGCTGTTGAAAGATAGGTGTGCTCGAGTTATTGTCGGAGAATCTGATGGCGGAAATCGTTCGTTTAAAGCCGAAGAGGCATTTGCGGGTCATAAAATAATAGAAATATGTAAAGAGGTCGGCGCCGAATTAGTTAACTTATCAACTTTACCATCGAAATTTGTCGAAGCAGAAATTCTCTCTAAAAAGGTAAAGGTGCAGTTACCAAAAATATTACTAGAAGAGGTAGATTGTTTTATCTCGCTGCCCGTTCTAAAGGTACATGTAATGACTGGCGTGAGCTTAGGCCTGAAAAATCTATGGGGTTGCTACTCGGACACTATGAGATGTCTTCATCACCAGAATCTCGACCGAAAGCTTACACTTATGGCTAAAATTCTGAACCCTAAGATAACAATCATAGACGGGCTTTACGCTTTAAACGGGCACGGTCCAATGTACGGGGAGCCGGTTAAAACGGATTTGCTGTTAATGTCAAATAATATTGTGGTAGCGGATGCTTTGGGGGCTGCAATTATGAACATACCTCTGAAGAGAGCAAAGCATATACTTGTTGCAGAGAAAGAGAGTATCGGCACGACCCGTTTAGAAAATGTAAAAATCAACACCGATTGGAGCAGATACAGAAGAGAGTTCAGGATAAGAAGAACAATCATAGACAGGCTTTCAACCATACCATTCAATAGTTACGCTGCTGCGAAGCTCATCATGGATTCCTCATTCACTCCATTAATATACAAAGTAGCCGCTATTTTGAGAACTTCTGAAGAGAAAATTGTAGTAAACCAATTAAAATCGTATAAGCACTACATGTAAAAGAACATGAAAATAGGATTCATAATTCCATTCTTATCGCCTATAGCTTATAATTCAGTAATAGCATTGTATTGCTTGGCAAGAAAAATTATTCATTTTTACATCAAGCTTTCGAATATAGATAAATTTAATAGTGAAAGAGAGCTAGGATTTAGTAAGCGTATTTTTCTATTATAACTAATAAAAAAATTAGATGCGCATTAACGTTACACAAAAAGAGGAGATAGATATTTTGGGGTGATAAGATATTGTCGAAAAATGTAATATTAATTCGCTCAAGAAGTATAGATCCTAGCATTCATAAGGTAGCAAAAGCATTATCCAATAATGGTTATAATGTTAAGGTTTTACTGTGGGATCGAACAGGGAAAAGAAACATACAAAATATTAATGGATATATCGTTATTCATTGTGGTATTAAGGCCCCTCACGATAAAATTACTGCTAGTTTTTTCCTCCCTCTATGGTGGTTATACGAATTCTTCTTCCTAATAATAGAACCTGCGAAAATAATCCATGCATGCGATCTTGATACGTTGTTACCCGCAATAATAATTAAGCTAATAAAACGAGTCAAACTTTGTTATTCAATATATGATTTTTATGCTGATAATCTCCCAATAGCTTTTACTTTTATAAGAAAAGCAGTCGCATTTTTAGAAAAATTCGGAATAGGATTATGCGATGCCGTCTTCATAGTAGATCCAACTAGGTACGAACAAATCAAAGGGTCTTCGATAAAAAGGTTAGCCGTTCTGTACAATTCTCCACCAGATTACTTTGAAAGAAAAGACTCTATTGCGTTAAAAACTAAAGCAAATTCTGATCTGATTTTATTTTATGCAGGTGTTATTCATAGATCGAGAGGTTTAATAGAGATATTAAAAGCTTTAAGAGATATGGATGGAGTTAAACTGATTGTAGCGGGTTTAGGACCAGATGTGAAAATATTCGAAAATCTACCCAAAATCTTGAGAAATAAAGTTGAATATATCGGCTTTATTTCTTATGAAGAGGTCATAAGAAGAACTCTCGAAGCTGATGTTATTCTCGCTTTATATGATCCAAAAATTCCTAATAATAGGTATGCAAGTCCTAACAAACTTTTTGAGGCAATGATGTGCGCTAAACCCATAATAGTTAATAGAGAGACTTCAGCAGCAAAAATGATAAGAAAAGAGGGTTGTGGATTAATTGTCCCTTATGGCGATATTAACGCTATTAAGAATGCTATAAAACTTATGAAGGATAGCTATGACTTGCGGTTACTGCTTGGGCGAAATGGGAGAATAGCATACAAAAATCGTTATAGTTGGAGATTAATGATAAAAAAGTTAATACATGTCTACGATCAAATCAATTAGATCAATATTAAACATGAAAGTTGAGCATCGATTACATAAAGAAAACATAAAAAATGTTATAATAACATGATTGTTACTCTACGCCACGCTAAAGATCTATGGAAAATAATTATGAATACACAAGTTGCTTTTGAACTCTCCAAAGAACTTAACTACAATGTTAGCTTTTCACGTACACTTCGCATGTATGTGAGGGTAGTTTATGGTATGTCTCAAAGAATGCCTTAAAATGATTTCTGACGCGCTTAAAGCTGTTATTCGAAGATTAGATCGAAACAAAATTATTATTCTCGTACTGGAGGTGCTTCTTTTGGCGGTGCATTATTTCATACCGAGTTATCTCCTTGCTATAAGACTTTTTGTAGGCATCGTTTCTTACTTTTTAATTCCAGGATATTTGCTCGTTAAAATCTCGGATATTAATCATAGATTTGAAGAAACTTTTGACCTAGCTTTACTTTTAGGTTTCTCAATCCAGATACTTACAATCACATTATTTTGGAGCCTTTTAATAGAGCCGGTCAACCTAAGGCTCATCTCTTACGGCACAACGATTGCACTCGTCCTTATAATGCTTTTGAAACATTCGGAAAACTTTCAGTTCAAACTTAGGAAAGATCACATTTTTTCGCCAGTTTTTCTTATTTTAATTTTAGCCGTATTTGTTCGTTCATATTACTTCTCCGTTAATGTCTCATCCCTTGGAATAGATGGTGGTCTTTATTGTGATTTTGCCCGAACAATAGTTTCCCACGGAAGATTTTCGTCTAACATTGTGAATGATAATGAGTTAGATCCATACTTTAATGTTAAAGGTCTCACTAGTTATCCTTTAACTATCTTCTCGATTGCAACTTTCTTTTTAATAGGAAATGTTTCTTACGCCTCCGCTAAACTTGCTGTTACTTTTATCGGTGTTTTATTGGTTTTTTTAATTTATAGAATTTCCAATAAACTTTTTGGTAAAAAAGAAGCATTAATTGCTGGCTTTATTTCCTCCTTATTACCCATTTTATCTTATTATTCTTCAATTCTTCATGGGCCAGAAATTCTGGCCGCCTTATTTACTCTCGCAGCCATTTATTATTTGATTTTGGCTATTAAGGGTGATTATAGCTTGAGATATATGTTCCTAGCAGGCATATTTTCAATCATGGGGTATGGAGCTTGGGGGGTACAAGCATTTCTTTTGCTGCTTGTATGCTTAAATATTGTTCTTCTTTTTTTAGAATCAAGAAATAGAAAAATTTGCCTATTTTTTACATTCTTATCATTGATAACTTTTTATATGATTAGATTTGCCTCTTTGCTTATAGTGCATATACCTTTAACGATTATTTTGGTTATCGCATTACTTTTCACTTACAAAAACTACAAGGATACAAGAAAACGTGCAGTATGCCTATACTTTTTAATAGTAATTTTATTGTACCAACTATTTCTTTTACGCCGTCAATTAATCCCTAATGTGTATATTTTTACATCAGCTAGAAGAATCATTGAACAACCTTGGAACGTTATAAACCCCTTCACTTTCACTAAAGCAGATATGTTTGATTTCACTTATTTATGGGAAGCTCTTAACAAATTCTGGAGATCTTTCATTGATGTATTAACTCCTTTCCTGTTCTTTTCTGGATTATTTTCGCTGATTGGTTTATCGCAATTAAAAAGTAAATTTTCATTATGCGTACTAGTCATTGCAATTTCAATTCTTTATACATATACATTACCGAAGCAAGATGTTTTGTATGGCCCAAAATTCCCTGATAGATTTTTGGTCCTATCGGTTTGTTTTTGGGTTATTTTATCGGGGTCAGTGGTGACTATGTTTGAGGAAAAGAACATAAATTTAAATTTTGTAATAAAATGTTACAATAAGATTCTTAGTATAAAAAGTAGTATGAGAAATATCTCTACCGTACTTATCTTAGCTTTAGCTATTATTTCAATCTTTCCGATGCACACTATCTATTTGACGAAATTCAAGGAAGGGTATGCAGATGTAGTAGAGTGGTATGGAGCGCCTACAATAGACTGGTTGAGGACTAATACTTCTACAAATGCCGTTATTCTCACAGGAGAACCCAGACGATTAGCATGGATTACCGGCAAAGTATTTGTAGGCGAAAAAACACAATCTGGAACATTTAGTTTATCAGAAATGTTAAATTTAATTCAGGGTTATAATGTGACACACATTATTATTGACACATTTTTGATTACATATCGAAAACATGATACATTTATAGAGCGAACGCTTTACTCATTGCCCATTAGTCTTGGAAGCAGGATTCCGCTTTTCAATTTTTCAAAAATCTTAGCTGAATTTATAAATTCAAAAAACTCTACCAGAATCAAGAACTTTACTAGTTATACTGCAAAACTTTCTTTTGAATATATTAAAGATTCTAAAAAGGTGCGCATATACGAAGTTTCGAAAAGCAATTGTTCGATAAAATTAGAAGATGTTCAGGCTGTCCTTTGGAGTGCAGGAAACTATGGTAAATTTGTAGTAATGAGCGACGGTTTCCAGTTGATTATAGGGGAAAATAAAGATTCCGCGTTTACTTATAAAAAGACACCTCTGAATATAACTTTAAAAGAAGACTGTTTTAAATTTTTCGTAATAAAAATACGTGAAGCTAACGACGCAAACATCGTCAGAGTAGAACTTTGGCATGATGGAAAAAAGGAAATACTTTTAGGAATTGATCACTCTATTATGCCTTGCATATGGTTTACATATCTTACTATGTCCAAGATAGATGATATTAGAATTGTAATAGAAGGTAAACCAGGAGGATATGTTACCTTTGATTATGTTGCTGTGGGTGTTCTGGAGCTAACTGAATAACAAAGGTAATCTACAGAATCTTTAAAACATGAAAAAAGTTGCTATTTTTGGCGCATGTTCTCCAATTGGCTTTGGTGACGCACTCCAGTATTATAATTTACTTAACAGCCTTAGCAATAAACTTAGCGATACTAACTTGATATTCCTTTGCCCAGATCTTAAAAAGCAGTTAATAATATTTCGCGGTTTGAAAATGAAGCATTTTTGGATGAACATCAACTATAACCCCTTATATATGATTTTACAATATAAAAATATGTATATAAAAAAAGAAGATGTTAAGTTCTATTTTCATGTTAATGAATCTGACACACATGCACATATTTATAATGAAAAAACTAAGAAATCATATATTGATATGCTACTTAAGGTTTTGCGGCTTAAACTTGATACATTTATGAATGATGAATTTGCCGAAAGTATTCTAAGCTTTACATCATTAACTACATATAAGTTAATACCTGGGTTTAATTTTGATGCAGGATTTGTCGGAGGACATACCCTTGCTGGTGGCGGGTTGACTGGATATACTCAATTTTACAGAAGTATTGGGCTCATGGTAAAAGGTCCTATAATACTTGCTCCTATTTCAATGTCTTTGATAGGTGTTAAGCATGATATTGGACTTTTTAAATTCTTAAAGCGCTCTGTGAAAAAGTTTAATCGTATATACGTCAGAGGCCCATATACATTTAAGCTAATTAAAATGTTCTTTAATATTGATGAGAATAGAATTAGCATGTGTTTAGATAGTGGATTCTGGCACCTCTTAGATCCCACGCTCAGCCAGTTAGTTAGAAATAGTCATGTGAAAAAAGAGCGAGTGCGAATACTTTTGTTCCCTAGAATGGATTATTTTTATGCTTACAATAAGAATATACTGTACAAATATTATCTACATTGCCTAAAAGACTTGATTCTCAGACTTTCTAAAAAATATGACTGTGAATTCATTATAGCTTCATATACTGTTGATAACAGTTCTTTTAGTGCTTCTAAAGCGGTAGAGGACTTAATTGATGCATTAAAAAATAATATTGAGAAACTTGATTTAATGGATCTTGTATATGTAGAGAAGCCAAGAACGCTTATTGATAATTTAAGACTTTGTAGCTCAGCAGATATTGTTTTAACCAGCTTTATGCACGCAGGTATTGTAGCTCTTAGTGCAGGAACTCCAACTGTTTTCATACTTCCAAGGTTAGACATCAAAGTGCTTGACGTAATTAGATATTTAAATCTGAGTGTAAATAAATTTTTCATCGATATGTTTGATCCAGTGTCCTTAAGGTCAGATAATGTTTTGAACCTTCTAGAAAATATTATCAAAAACCTCGAGTATTACAAGAGTGTAGTAACTCGTGCAATTAATAAGGCTCTACCAGATGCTCAATATTTTATTGATGACGCTGTAAAGCTAGTGATGGAGTATTGAAATTACATAAAAAGCATATTGGACTTCTGGATATCGGTCTATGTAGTGGATGTGGCTTTTGCATTAGTAGTTGCCCCTCTAATGCTTTATTGCTTATTATAAAAAATGGATTTTTTAAGGTGTATGTCAATGAAACCAAGTGTACTGGATGTGGATTGTGTTTAAGAGTATGTCCCAGTATAACTAGCTCGGATCAACTTATTCCCGAGTTAGAAAACATTAAATACAGTCCTCTAATTGGGTGCTATACTGATATTTTTTTATCCTATGCGACTGATTATGAGCTAAGGTTTAGTGCTTCTTCAGGCGGTTGCCTAACAGCTTTGTTGATATATCTGCTTGATAAAGGGTTAGTTGACAAAGTAATTGTAACATTACCTGACGAAAGGGATCCTTTATATGCTAAAGCTGTAGTAACTTCAGATATTAATACTATCCGTAGAGCTGTAGGCTCGAGATATACTCAGGTATGCTTGATCGATGCCATCAATAGAGTTATTAAATTTAGAGATGAAAGATTTGCATTCGTCGGCTTACCCTGTCATATAAGGGCTTTAAGAAATCTTGAACATATATTAAAGTTGCAGAATGTCACGATAAGGTTCGGACTTTACTGTGGTAATCTACCATCTACGTGGGCTACTGAATACCTGCTTTATCTTTATAACATTCATAAGCATAAGGTTAAGAAGATATCTTATCGAGGTTTTGGTTGGCCAGGTTATCTGATAGTAGAGTTAGTGGAGGGAGATAGACTTTGTATTTCTGAGCCTCTTTATTGGAATTCTGGTTTCGGTCAATATTTTTATGATAAGTGTTGCTTCTTCTGTGCAGATCACACTGCCGAGCTTGCTGATATCTCTTTTGCTGATCCAGCAGATGTCGACGAGGTTATTGATGATAGATTGGGTCATACGCTTGTCGTGGCTAGGTCTATAAAGGGTTTAAAGCTTCTTAAAGACGCTGAAAAAAATGGCTATATAAATCTTAAGAAGATATCTGATAAGCATGCTGTTCAAGGCACAACAATTTTAAAGAAAACCGACAAGAATAAAATCCTTGTATACAAGCTTCTTAAAATGCGTCAAAAAGTGAGATATGAATACACAGTACCGTATAGACTTTCATCATTCATATGGACAATCGATTATATTATTGGGCGTAAACTAGCAATGGATAAGAAATTATGGGTGCTTATACCTATATGGAGTCGTATCGTTAAAATATTGCACTTAGGGATAGAAAGGATGTCAAAAATGTTAAAAAGTGTATAAATTATGAAAATTGCTCATGTATTAACTCATTCGATAGAAATCTATGGGTTGAATCCTGACCTATTCTCTAAATATGATGCATACATACATATATATGCAAAGATAAGCAGAGCACTAGGTTACAACTCCTTTGTAGGATACTTATCTTCTTCAGTTAAAAACAAGCTAACTTTAACTCATAAGTATGGTCATATAATGATAGCTTACCCTGTAACTGTTAATAGAGTTATGCCGGTGAGGGGACGTTTTGGTCATGAAATGTCTGTAGATATGATCATCGACTTAATCAGAAGTAATGTTGATATAATCCATGTTCATAGCTACTACCTCTTTATGTACGATGCTATAGCCTTAATTATTAAAAAAAATCGTGGCAAGAAAATTGTAGCGCATTATCATGGAGGAGATCCCTCCATGCTTTTATATCCTTTCAAGATTATTAAGAGAACTACATTACCTCTGGCGGATAAAATAATAGCTACGAATAGAACTGAGGTTAAAAGGCTCATTAACTACTGGGGAATTCCTAAAGAGAAAGTAGTTCACATACCTAATGGGGTTGACACCGAATTTTTTAGACCCTTGCCATATATAGAAAAATCCTCCAACGTTGTATTATATGTAGGAAATTTAGTTAAAGGTAAAGGGCTTGAGATGTTATTAAAAGCCTTTGCACACTGTAAACAAGAAATTAAGCATTTAAAGCTGTGGATTGTTGGCGATGGTTACCTGAGGCCAAGATTAGAATTACTTGCACAAACGCTTGGCATAAGTAAGGATGTCACATTTTTTGGGAGGCTTACTCATGATGAATTACGTAATATTTATAACTTAGCGGCAGCAACTATTCTACCCTCTGAAAAAGAATCTTTTGGATTGGTGCTAGTAGAGTCAATGGCCTGTGGAACACCTGTTGTAGCTATAATTACCGAAGGTTCAATAGAAATTGTAAAAGATAAGGTTAATGGTCTGCTTGTTCCGCAATATGATGAAGAAGCTATTTCAGAAGCGATCTGCAAAATAATTTCGGATAGAAGTTTAAGGCAGATAATGAGTGAAAATGCCAGAAGATATGCTGTTGAATGTTTTTCATGGGAGAAAATAAAAAAGCGCTTAAATACGCTTTACAGGTCGTTACTTGCTGATTAACATTTTAATGGAGAATATTATATAAAACTGGATAAAATGAAGATCTTTTGTATCAATAATATTAAATTATAACAACTGTGGAGCTGTTTACAAATCCATCTGATAGTATGCTCAAGTTATAAATTCTAATTCTCGATTATTCCAAATTATGAATCTTAAAGAACAATTGATTATTCTTGATCTAGACTTTACCCTTGTTAATGCTAATACTACCTTCGATTTTTTGAACTTTGTTTCTCCCCATATATTTTATGCTTTTTCTAAAATCTTAAAGCCTGCGGCCTTGCTAAACAAATTCTTAAAAAGAGATATCTACAAATTTTTACTTGTATTGTTATGCATTAAAGGCATGCCCGAGAAGCTTTTGCGAGAATATTCAATTAAATATTATAATCAGATTGGCAAAAAATGTATAAACTACTCGTTGCTGGGGTGCATAACAAGTCTAATATCGAAGAAAATATTGATTACAGCTTCATTAGACATCATCGCGGAGAATTTCAAAAGTCTGGGATTTGACGCTATAATTGCCAGTAAAACTTACTATAAAAAAGGGAGATTACACAGCTTCACTGACTTATATGGGAAAAAACACAGAATCGTACAAGCCTTTAAAAAACAATATAAAGAAATAATCATAATAGAAGATTCTCCCGAACAAGAATATTATAAAATTGATAACGTCAGAATATTATCACCAAAGCACATACGCTGTTCCATTTAACCATCAGCTTGTGGCTAAAGGCCTATGGTAAATCGCTTAGAAATCTGTAAAGGAATTCGAAGTACTATTTGGATAAACGCAGTCTTTTACAGAGTTGACGCTTTTCTTAACACACTATACGACCTCATCGTAGTTTTAATTGGCGTCACGCTTTTCCTTAGCAAAATGCACATAATATATGTTTCTTTTGAACAACTCTTAGCATACTTTCTTTTAATACCTCTGCTTATGCACTTTCTTTATGCGATTGTATATGGAGTGAATGATTATATGGATTACGAAAAAGTAATTCACTATTCCCCAGAAAACTTCGCCTACTACATTTACCGTCCAATCATATTTTCTAATAAATCTCTCATAATTCTGATCGGTTTAAACTCTTTGTATATCTTTTTCGCATTTTCTTTAATTGGATTCTTGAAATTGCCAGTGGTCATTTACGCACCTTTAGTACCCTTTTTTGCTATAACTTCTTTGTTAAGGTCAAAATGCACCGATGTTGCTTTAAAATATACGTCATTTTTATTATTGAGGTTAACTAAGTATTCGTACGCCACAGCCACCCTAGAGCTACTATTGCTTCAAAGTTTCTATTCATATCCCTTTTTTATTATGTCTCTCGCTTTTTTGGTTCCCTACACAATTTATCGCACAGTAGAGTATATGGTTCTTTCTAAGGATCTATTATTCAATGATGTAAAAGCTTTAAAAGGAAAAATTAAAGGCATAGTTTTACTTATTATTGTAATGATTTTATCATCCTTTGCATTTTCATATTACCATGAGCACAATTTTAATACTATAGAAGGAATATTTCTCATCTATGCAGTATGTTCCATTCCAGCTGCAGGCTTATATTTCTTATTAAGCCCCCTCATCATTAAGAAGTTATCAAGAAGCAGTTCTAGTGATGGTTATCGTACACTTCTGTTTAAAAGGCTGATGGACGCACTTTTGACATTTTTATTCGCTCTCTTAATAATCTACATACTAACAATTGTCTGACAAATTTAGTGATGGAAATGAAGCGATGGACAAGTTAAAGATTTCTTTGATTTGTACAGTAAAGAACGAAGAGGGAACTATTCTTGACTGGTTAGAGTCTCTCAAAAGGCAAACTAAGTTACCAGATGAAATCATTATTGTTAATGGAGGTTCTATTGATAAAACTGTTGAATTAATTAAAGAATTTATGAGAAAATCTAACCTAAACATAAGGTTAATCATAGCGCCTGGCGCTAACATAGCCCAAGGTAGGAATATTGCTGTAAGGAACTGTACGAATGGCATTGTAGCAAGTACTGATGCGGGTTGCAGACTCTCTTCGCAATGGTTGGAGAATATAACTAAACCTTTCGAAGAAGATCCGAGTCTAGATGTGGTATCAGGGGTTTATCTTCCTTGGTATAAGAGTGAATTTGAGGAAGTTGTGGGGGACATAATTTTCCCGGATGTGAACAAGCTTACTGCAGAAAGCTTCTTACCTTCTAGTAGATCTGTAGCATTTAAGAAAGAAGTTTGGGAGCTCATAGGGGGGTATCCAGAGTGTTTGTATACTGCTGAAGATACGCTGATTGACCTTAAACTTAAGGTATTGGGGATGAAATTTGTATTAGTAAAGGAAGCTATTGTCTACTGGAGAGTTCGGGGAAACCTCAAGGAAATTTTCAAACAGTATTTCAATTATGCTAAGGGCGATGGAGAGGCTTTCATACATGTAAGAACATTTGCATTCCTTTATTCCTTGTTACTGCTTGTATTAGTGTTGACGATGGTATTATGGAGCAATCCGATGTACTGGATAGCATTTATATCACTATCACTATTTAGCTTATGGTTTAAATATGTCAGAAAAATAAAGAGGAAAACCGTTAAAAAGGTGGCATATGGCTACTTAGTAGCCTTCACAATACTTCTAGGTCTTTTTACAGGCTATGTCATAGGGTTAGTCAATAGAGTGCGTAATCCAAGGTTAAGGCATTGCCTAAGGAAGTGGTGGAATATAGGTGTTAAGAGATAAGAAACATTACTTGCTTTCATGAGCAATGTACAAATCGATGTGGATAGCTACGGGTTACAGGCAGCAGGTAAAAGCTTAATTGTTTCCTGAATGCTGATTAAACATTACTGGTGATTTCAAGGAATGCTTGCTACTGATGTTCGCATAGTGAGAAAGCTGATAGCCCTGTCGACTCTCATGGTTCTTCTAATACTACTCCTCGGCTTTAACTCTGCGCTGGGTCAGCCACTCACGCTTTCTTTAACCCTTGTCTATACGCGTGCCAACGGTAGGATTGGCGACATCGCTTTAACAGGCTCCGGCGAGGTTCTTTTCACTAATTATCCTTCTAAGCCCGGTAGGCTTTGGCTTTTAAGCGGCGGTTCCGAGAAGCTTGTTTGTGAGGCTTCGAAGACCACTTACGATCTTTATGGTGTTGCTGTTTTGAAGGATGGCGATGTTTATGTTTCCTGCTCGTATACTGGCGAGGTTCTCAGGATTGCTCGGGGCGGCAACGTTTCCACCGTCTACGTTAGAGCCAGCAAGAATGTTGGCCCCTTGGCTTTCGCACCTAATGGTACTCTATACTTCGCTGAACTTATTCCTACAGAGGGTTATCAGTCTGTTTTCAAACTTGTCCCAGGATTTGCGAACGATAGCGGGAAGATGTTTGAGATTCCTGTCTACACCGCTCCCCTGCCTATTGGCGGTATTGCATTCAACAACAGGGCGAACTCTTCTTCAGCGACGGACCTAGGAGCAGGCTCTGGAAGCTTGTTAACGGTACTCCTGTACTCTATGTTGACAGGAAGGGCTGGTCAACTATGTATGGTATTGTTTTCGATCAGTATGATAATCTCTACTTCTGTGACTGGAGTAGCCCCGGCAACATTTATTACCTTGACTTCAGGCTTAGCCTCGTCTACAGGGTTCTGGATGTTGACGGCTCCTCGCTGAACGGTGCTCGGGTCATGGTTTCAATGCCTAATGGCTCAGCCGCCATGCTTTATGCAAACTCTACTGGTCACATTGCTTTTAGATCTTGGCCTGGGAGACATGATTTAAAGGTTTCCTGGAGTGATGTCGAGGTTGGCTTATTCACGTTCAAGGAGACTGCTAGCGGAAAGAGGGATTTAACGTGCAGAGTTTTCAATGTGAAGCTCGCTGCTAAAGATGACGCCGGCAGGATTTTGAAGGGCTGCCTCCTCGACGTTACTCTTCCTAACGGCACAATGGTTAAGCTTTCTTCACCTGCCTTCCTCTCTCGCATTCCTGCTGGGTTGATTACTGTCAGTACTTTCTACAAGGGCGTTGAGGTTGCAGATCCGCTTGAGGTGAATGTTTCCTCCAATGTTGATGTTTCAATACCGTGTAGAGTTCACTTGCTTTCCGTGAAGCTTCTCGATCCTGACGGTAATCCGTTTAAGAATGCTTGGATAAGAGTGAGTCTGGATGGTAATACACTTGTGAACCAGAGCTATCCTGAGAATGGTATTGCACTTGACGGTCTTTTAAGCGGCAAGTGTCTCATTACTGCAAGTTTCAAGGGATTTGTCGTTGCTCAGTCTTCTTTCAATCTGAACAGTAGTCGTAACGTTGTTTTAACTGCTAACGTTTCCAGGCTTATTGTTAACACTAAGGATTTCTTAGGGCTTCCAATGCAAGGTGTGCGAGTGAACCTGACGCTTTCCGACGGCTCCACTGTAAGCGGCTTCACGGATGTTAATGGCTCTTTCAAGTTGGACTGGCTGCCTGTCGGTAATGTTAACGTTGTTCTCGACTCTGGTTTTGAGAAGAAGGTTCTCAGCCTAAGTCTTAATAAAAGTTTGGTCGAGTCTTCGCATGTTTTCAATTTTTCATGGACCACGATTTCCGTAATAATAGTGGTTTTGCTACTTGTTTTAATCATAGTTCCGCCTTCAAGGAGGCTTATCGCAAAAGCTTTTCCAATAGAGGTTTCAGTAGAGGTCCGCCGTGATGTTGCAGAGGCTTATATTGACTTCTTGTCTTCAAGGGGGCTTAATGTGGAGGAGGCTTTAAGGTTTGAGAATGGCATGGCAAGTATATTAATTGGTGAGGGCAATATTCTACCTCGCTTAGAAACCAATATCAACCATTCTGTTTTTCTCGTATCCGACGTTTCAGTTATTCCTCCTAGGAAGGAGATCTGGGTTCTGGTTGAAGCTTCCAAGCCTGAGGATGATGTGAAGAATGTTTCCAAGCTTGTGAAGGAGTATTCTGGGAAAACGGGTTTAAGGGCTATCGGGATAATTGTTTGTGAGAAGATTACTGATGATTTGCTGAAACTTTTAAAAGAATTGAAGGATGTGGAGGTGTTTTTCACAACTAGAAGGATCTAAAGCTTAGCTAAATATCTAATTTAAAATAGACTGGCTAGCAAAATTCTCATTGAGCACATTGCTTTAAGAAAGGATTTTCAGCAATTTCGAAGTTGTGAGAAACATGATGTCTTTCTAAAGGTTAAGGAACTAATTAACTATAAACCTCTAGCATTATCTTATACTCCATGATACTAGGCAAAAGGAACATTTCTATACCTAAAGTGCAAAAGATGTTGTTCAGAAGGAAACTTATGCGTATGCTTTTTAAATTCAAAACTATGTGGTTATTATGAACTTTATTGAATCTTTTATTGTCTTAGTTAAACTATATGAGCATGTTGTTTTTGACTCTTACGTTTCCAGTAAGAGCGCTTTAAATGAATTAATGAATCAATATTTGTTATTCTTATCTTAATGTTAAATGACATAATTATACATGAAAAATTTTATGAATTATGAGGGAGGATAGTTATTTTTTTACCACGTAAAACTTAAAAATTTTTACTAAAGTAATTTTACTCAGAGTAAATATTACTTGGATTACCTAGGTTAGGTAAAGTAAGGGTATATTTTTAAAGCCTTAAATTAATAATTTATTCCTATATTAATTATTTTCACACAATTCTTAAGGAAACCATGTTTTTTACTTAGAGTGCATAAACCAAAGTTTATTGTTGGATCTACTTAGAGCAATTAAGAGAAGTTTAAGTTAATAATTTTTATAAGTTTCTTAACCTTAAAGGTAAATGAAAAGCGGTATCGATCATTGAAGTAAGAGTTAAAGATTGTAAATCTTCAAAATGGTATTCGAATTATAGACACCGGATAAAGAATCTAATATCTTCATATTTGACTGGAAATCTAGGAAACAAAAACTACATGGCTTCAACTTTGTTCAATTCTACAAAAGCATACTAACTATAAAAAGTAAGTAAAGAAAACTTAAATAAGCAAGTGTGAATTTGATCAACTTAATTATAGCAATAATCTTTAATAAGCTAAATGTATCATTAGAAGATGTATAAAATTTTTAAAGAGATATAGAGTATATAAGCAAGGAAAAGGCACAATCGATTTATAAGAAGTATATGATTCTTAAATAAGGAGTATGATTGCACAAAAATAAAAGAAAAAAACTGGGCGCCTCTTTTTTAGATTATCATTGAGGTTGGTGGATATTGTTTCAGCTTGATTTTATT
>Ga0185307_1000748_pt1 | contig 19553 bp, 26 predicted proteins | sample LHCtaG_FD_128010 | JGI IMG/M metagenome (GOLD analysis project Ga0185307, IMG submission 128010) | Hot spring microbial communities from Little Hot Creek, USA to study Microbial Dark Matter (Phase II) - LHC4sed_matched (SPADES... | ecosystem: Environmental > Aquatic > Thermal springs > Hot... | reverse complement strand
GACCTAGAGATAGAATACCGCTAAAATGCTAGGATCGAGGATGGATGCCTCCTAATAATATGCGATGATATATTCAAGTCCTAAAGGTTTAGTAATGCTCGAGGGATACTTATAGGTGATTGTTATGCCTACATGCCCTGCATGTGGTAGACATATAGATTCCTTGGACTGCTATATACTTGATACGGTAGAGACCTACATATTATACATGGATGAGCTTGGTAGAGCGGTCAAGCAGTATGATGATAGTCTTAGTCTAGAAGGTATCGCAATAAGATTCTATAGATGCCCAGAATGCAAGACCCTCTTATTCACAAACTATGACGATGCAGTAGAATTCCTCGCGGAAAACCGCTGATGAGATTTTATACATCCCGCTTTCACTTCTCTTTTTTATTGTTTCCTCCACTTTCATGGTAGTGTAGAAGAGGTAAATTCATGCCTGCTCCATGTATTAGAAGTATGCTTGTGGCCAAGCTTACAAGTATGCGTCCTTACGGATTCAGGCTATCTGAAAACCTCTCCTATGCTATGTTCAGGGTCTATAGAGATGGGGATGGTAATGGTAGGATGAAGACCAATAAGCAGTTGGGGATGGACTTGGGTTTAGACAAGTCATGTAGAGCAGTATTATATCTTAAGGGGATAACGTATATTGGGACATTGTTATGTGATGGATGTGTTAGGATGCATATACCTAGAGACTTAACAAGCATAATATTTAATGGCTCTGAGGATGGATGTGTTGAGCTATGGCTTATGGTTAGGAAGATGGATACATAGAAGATATTCGAGTATGGTCAGAGAAGAATAGATGATTATATTATTGAGTTAGGCTTCTTCAATCCTATAACTGGGTTGAAGAATCCAAGATACGGTGAAGGATATAGGTATTGTGGTAGGTGTAGGGAGGCGTTCCTAACGATCTCTAGGAACTGCCCTAGATGCGGTTCTAGGCTTAGGTCTAAGCCTAAAAGAAATAGTAGACAGCATAATAAGGATGGCCTAGAATGTATATGATTGGGTAGCCTTGATTGGTAGGTAATGGTCATGGGAGAGGAGAGGTTTTATAGGATTGAGGCTATAGATGGTAGGGTTGAGTGTCTAGTATGCCACACAATAATAGACTCTGGAGACTATGATAGCTATGAGTTTTTAGATGTTGATGATAGTTACTGTGGAGACATATTCTCTATATTATATTAATTACTATAAGATGTAATAGGTGTGGAGCGGTATTAGAGGTGTTCTAGATGATAGATTATCAGACGTATCTAGATGAATATATGGATGGAGAAGTAGAGGCTAAAGAAGAGTATGTGGTAGATTCATGGGGGGAGGCTCCTGTAGGTAATGTAGAGTTTGAGGGGTGTGAGTATTGCAGGTTGAGGGGTAGGGGGAAGTTTACTCTTCATCCAGGCTCACTATTCCTATATTTTAAGGATGGAAGGCTGAAGGCTATAACAGACATAGACCATGTATATGATAAGTGTAGAGAAGGCTTGAAGGAGAATATAATATTCCTATATAGAATGTTGGGAGACTTTAAGTCTATGGGTTATGATGTAGCTATTTTAGGCAAGGCTTTCGATGACGACCTGTATGCATGGGTTAAGAGTGGAGTATCTAGTGAAAAAGTAGAGTATGAAGGATTCTCAATACTACTATTGAGGTTTGTTGCAACTATGGATGAGTTTGAGAAGATGAACTGGTATATGGAGAAAGTGGATGATGATATAGTCTTAGAAGCTATAGGTGTAGAACATCCAGAGCATTCTATCGAAGACGAGGAGAGATGAAGCCATTATCAGATATAGTTACCCTATTGATGATTATTAAGATATGTGGTAGAATTTCAGCATCTAGGCTACATAAGATTGTTTACATCCTCAAGATGAAATACCATATACCTTTAAATTCAGGGATTTACTGTTTACGTATTAGGTATGGATGAAAGCATTGAATTAAAGCTTCTAAGATTAAAGAAGATGAAGCAGATGCTTGCTTCTAAGTCTACAGGCAATATCAAATCTTCGAGAGAGGAAGAAGAAGAATTCGATAAGTATCTTAATGTCTTTAGAGGGAGCCTAATTGATAGAGGTGAAGAAGTTCTTGAAGCTGCTATGAGAGATTACCCTGAGATAACGAGAAAGATAGTTACAGTACTTGCTAAGAAGATCATGGAAGGGGGGCTTGTGGACAAGATTTCTGGAGCAGAACTCTTAAGATTATTTGAGAATCTCGGATTACATATACACATCGAGACAAGTATAAAGTATTATAAGCATGGTGAATACAAATCTCTCTCAGAATTACTCCGAGAATAAGTATAGAGTTATTTTGCTCTATATTTCTCAGCTCACTGTGTCTCCTAAGCCTTTGATCTAATATTTTGTGTATGTTGCCTCTATGATGCAGAGTACAGGATTATGAGTTGTAGAGTATAGTATGTATTGGATGATGTTGATTAAATAAAATATAATTTGAGGGGGGACTGGCTTAGTAGCCCTGGCCACCCATATAAGTTTATGGGCAGTCTCCGCTTTAAGCTCCTAGGATAACCAGAGACTATTCACTCTCATATGAGTCTTGCCGGTGCTTATACCCTAGCCCCTCCAGCAAGACCCTTCTGCTTCTTTGCCTTAATCATCTTTTTATAACCCTTCTCATATCTTTATATCCTGGTGGACGTTGCTCATCATTCTTCCATAGAATAGTATTCGTAAGCATTGTTAGATATTTTTGAGCTTTGATACTATGTTGATTTAGTATACTAGTTCTCCAGCCAAACCTTTCCGAAACTACCTCTCAATAATGTATCTCCACTAAAAAGAGCATTCAAGCGTCTAGAATAGAAGCATACAGAACCTTCTCCCTATATATTTATAGGGAGGTGACTTTATCCCTTTTGGGTGGAGGTTGAGTGGGTGTCTTTAGAATATGAAATTCCTGAAGGCTACTACTATACTAGGGAGCATGAGTGGGTTAAGATTGAGAAGAATAAGGCTAGGGTTGGGATAACAGACTATGCTCAGAAGAAGCTTAGAGAAGTAATATTTGTAGAGCTTCCGAATGTTGGACAGAAAGTTAAACAGAATGAGACTCTGGCTACAATTGAGTCTGTTAAAGCTTCAGCAGATGTTTACTCACCTGTAACTGGGAAAGTAGTAGAAGTAAATAGTAAGCTGATAGATAGCCCAGAGCTAGTAAATGAAGACCCATACGGTGAAGGTTGGATAGCTTTGATAGAGCTCACCGAGGAAGTTAACTATGAAGACTTTATGGATTCTGATGAATATGGAAAATACTTAGAAGACCTAGAGGAGGTTAAGACTGAAGAGTGAGATAGAAGAATGGTTTTAGTAAGAGTTTATAGAATCTCAAGCATGCGTGATCCTGAGACAGGTAGAAGAGGCAAGATAATAGAACTCGTAGAAGAGAAGAAAGTTGTAAGAGAAGTTGGAGCACGAGGGTTAACCGAAGACTCCTTCATGGTTCACCAGATGCTTCAAGATATGTTAAGTCATCTACAAGATTTAGGGTTGATGCCATACATAAGGGAGCCGGTTAAGCCTAAGATGACATTATACTTGAGTGAAGAAGAATATGAGCTTCTTGGAATAAGATTAGAAGTAAACGAAGTGTATGAGTTGGAGTTTAAAGATGGAGCTATAATATTCAAGAAAGCTTATGACTGAGAATTTTGTTAACATATAATATTCTGTGGATAAGTGTGGAGATAGATAAGATTGTTAATAGTATCATTGCTATGTTAATAATCCCCTTAAAAAATGGTTCTAAGAATGATGCAATCGATATGAGGATTATCCTTTCAGCTCTCTCCATTAATCCTATACCTTTCAGATCAACTCCAAGAGATTCAGCTCTAGATCTCGTATAACTAACAAGGATTGAGGAAGATAGCGCTAAAGAACCCCATAGAGCTGTAACTGCTCCGGAGGCTATTATTCCAATGAATATAGCTGATTCTCCAATCTTGTCGAGAGTTGAATCTAGGAATGCTCCACTCTTACTCTCCATATTCTTCCTTCTAGCTAATGCTCCATCTAATGCGTCTAGAAAACCAGATAGAAGAAGTAATGCTCCAGCTATGAAATAGAGGTAGATGGAGTCTCTAGAGAAGTAGTAGATGAATGAAGATGTAAATGCTAAAAGTAATGATGTTATAGTCAGATGTATAGGCTTTATACCGGTATATAAAAATACATCTATTAAATCATTGGATAATCGTGTCAAGATCCTGCTCTCTAATTCTCTCTTCCACCTCAATTATTTTCCACCAACTTCAATATCTTTGAAGATAATTTACAGAAGCTACATATTGGATTAACTGAAGGCATACCGCAATCTTCACATTCTCTCAGGGTAGGAGGTAACACATATTCTTCAAGTAGAGGTAGGAAACGCTTTATATGTGTTTTTAATAATAGGTACTTGAAGTTAGGTATCTCTTCTTCAATCTTTAAAATCAATTTCTTTCTATTGATCATTCTTGCGCCTTTTACTAGGGGGCATTCAGATGATACATAATTGATGTTCCTAGAAATCGCATAGTACAAATCTTCCTTGTCGGTCATTTCTATTAATGGTTTTATCTTTCTAACGATCTTAGAATGCGTACTACTTGAAACAGGCTTTATTCTTACTAGCTCTTCTATACTCCCATGAATGTATAGATTAAATAGTATCTCAGCTATATCGTCAAGATTATGACCTGTAGCTATAGTATCGAAGCCATTCTCATATGCAATCCTATTCATAAGATACCTTTTAACAGTACCGCACATTCCACACACTCTTTTTTTAGACTTTATATTTCCGAAATCATATATGGAGTAGCCGTTATGCTTCTTCAAGTCATACAGTAAGAGCTCTATGGAATTTTCTTTACAAAACTTTTCTACTATCTCTTGACATTCATCTGAGTAGTTGGGTATCCCTAGATTCAAATGTATAATCGTGAACTTGATAGAAGGAAATACTTCTAGGAAGACTCTTGCTAAAGCCATGCTATCCTTCCCTCCTGAAACAGCTAATGCAAGCTTCCTTACACCATTAAGCATTCCATACTTTAATACAGTATTCTTAACCTTCTTCTCATAATAGTTCATAAAACATTGAGAACATACTAGCACGTTTGAATTCTTTAATCTAAATAACGGCTTTTCTTCAGTCTTACATCTACTGCACTTATCCATCAAAGATATTAAATACTGAAAGGTATTTGAACTTATTCAACGGGAAATAAATATTTAAGATTCATGCTGAGAAAGTTTTAGAATAAAAGTAACATAAGTCATTCTTCAATTCTAGAAATACCGTATGTTCATCACGGCATAAACTATGCCTCCCCTTAACAATCTCAATATATTCTATCTCCGCCGAAAGTAAGACTTCACCAAACCCTTATCTAATAAAAATGCAACTTTACAAGCAATCCAATCCAGATTATCCATATAAAAGAATAGTAGTGTGAAAGACGCCTTCTCAAGTTATTATATCATGGAACGTAGAATTCTGAGCCTTCAAAGGAATACATAAAATATCTCGAGTCAATTGGATCAAAACCATGGATTTGAAGATATGGTGAGTACTATAGTAATGTATTCAATGATATTACGACTTCTACCAAAGAAAAAACTAGAGCTTAAGAAACTAAAAAACTATTTGAATATAGTGGAGAGAGTATTATATTATTCTTTAGAGCATTATGTAAAGTGAAGGGCGTGTAAGTTTTTCAATATTCTATCACCCCTCAAGGAATCTCTTCTTCTGTCTTCTTCCTAGATTCAATTATCTTCCTTGAAACTTCTCTTGGGAGACTGAAATCTTCTCTCCTTCTCTCTATAGGTCCTACTATAACTAATCCTTTACCTGAAACAATATCTATCTCATGTAGATATCTACTATGGTTTGTTTGTCTCATCTTCTCTATTAGAACATATCTTTTTAATTCTCCTGATTTAATGCTTCTTCTAAACCTGATTATACCGTCAGCTATATGCTCTATACCGAATCCAAATGCCTCAGAATTGTGGCAGATTACTCCACCAATGCCTGCGATGAAGTTCTCTAAACTCAATATAGATACATCATATACATCGGTATCTATAACATTTTTTACCTCTATTTCTTCAATTCTTAATACTATTACATCACCTATAGACCCTCCCTCCCTAATTCGGTCTTTCATGAATTTATGAAGGATAACCCTATTCCTGCAAGTTTTGGTATATTGTTGGTAGCCTAGTCTACTAGCCAACTTATTATCATCTTCAATCTGTCTAACTGGTGCTAAGATGTACTCTCCTATACTTATTTCACTAGTTGGAATACATTTTATCCTACCATCTCTAACAACAAACAAGCTATGATCTCTTGTTACAGATACTTCTCTTCCATCTTCTAATCTAACCCTGTATAGTGGCCCAGTATATACATGTTTTATCCCAGCATATGGTTGAACCCACTTTATCTTAAAATCTCTCCAATCAAGGCAGGCAACTTCTATATTCTCTATACGAGGATCATGTATTAGCTGGTTTACTAATACACCTATCGGCATGGTCTGAGCTTCTCCATTCATTCTTACCAACATAGGCTGATCGTAGGATAAGGAGGTTGTAATAGCATATTGACTTATTGCAAGAGTTGTAAAATCCCATTTCGTTAATACTTTCTTAACATAGTATGAGTATCTCCTAGCCATGGCTGGTTTATCAAGCCAGAATGCACTTATTGAGTCGACTGCCACTCTTGCTCTACCATATCCAAGCTCTTTCTTAGCCTCAATAATCTTTCCAACCAATGCTTCAAGGTCTAGACTCTGCAAACTCCATCTATCATCTCTACCCATTAGAGCGTCGATGATTATCAGCTTACCTTCTTCTATTGATTTCTCAAAATCTATATTGAATTGAGAAGCCTGCTTTATTATTGATTCTCTACTCTCCTCCGTAGTCACATATATTGATTTATCATTATCGAGAACCCCTTGGTGGATGAAATGTATTGCAAAGATTGTCTTTCCACACCCTGGCTCTCCCGTTACAGCTATGAAGAAGCCCTCTGGTATTCCTCCCTCAACTAGTTTATCAAAGCCTTCAATACCTGTCCGAAGCCTTCTAACCTCCACTTCCCGACAATAATCTTCTAACATGAATATATTAAGATACTAGGCTCTTTGCCGAGAATTTAGAAAGATAAAGATTAAAATTTATTATCTAATGAATGCTCAATGTAGAATTGTTAGGCCATTCTAAGCCTGAGGAATAAAATAATGAAGCTGTTATCTACTATCTACCTCTTCATACATGCTCTTCCTCTTATAATTGTTTTACTTTCTCAACGAGTTCATCTACGATTGTGGATAGTTCATTTAGAGCTTTAATTAATGCATCCCTGGATTTTATTTTCTGCTTGTTTGTCATTACTCTCAGTATAGTTTTCATAGTTAATGGATGCTCTATAGCTATTCCTGCATACTCTACTCCATCTATCTTCTGGAGAATTTCAGCTAATGAATCAAGAACTGATGGGTCTTCATCTACAGCTTCTATTTCTAGGAAATCATCTCTAAGAGTTACAATCTTTAACTCCAGTCTCCTTCACCCCGCTACTATTCTCAACTGCACATGATTAGATTGATCATAGCATGATTTTAACTATAGGTTTAACCCTTAGCTCTAAGAAATTCCCAGTTCTTTAATAATCAGTCTCTAACAGCTGAGACTCTCCCTACTTATAAGATCTCTTTTACTTATACAGTGTGTTAATGTTTTCTTAGACTAGATCCTTCTATATTGGTAAGCTCCTGCCAAATACCCATTCACTTAGAGTTGATGTATTGATAGATGCCATTTTACGTTTTTCTTTATTTCCACACTTAAGACAGATCAAGGCTTTGTCTTTCTTCTTTAGTGGTCTTCCACATCTACTACATATTGGTAGGACTGATCCTAGCTCATTCTTCCATATACTTAACCCTATTACGCCTGAGAATAATGTAACTACGTCTGCGATTACTAGATCTCCTATTCCTATACATTCATTAAGGTCTTGCCTAGTCTTTAGGTCGGGGAGTATAACAGCAGTCCTCCTATGTTTTATAGGCCTCTTATTAACAGCGAGTATCTCGACTACAGCTATCTTTTCTTGAACATCCTTAACTTCAACAAGAACCTGATCTCCTAGATTTATGCTTTCAATCGATTTTACTGGACGAACATGAACTACCCTATTACTCTTATCATAACTGACGAGCCCAACCCTAGTTGAAACAATTATATTATCTCTTGCTATCTTTACGTTTAATCCTGGAGAATATTCTTCAGCAACGCATATCCGTTGACCTGGTATGACGAATCCACCATCTTCTATGAATACCATACCTCTACTCCGCTAGCTTATAAGATATCGGCTAGAATAAATTGTATTCTCCCATTTAAACTTTCCACATGCTATAAGAGCTTCAGATGGGAGAAGTAGGGGTGTCCGGAACTTCATCTGGTCTTCTATCGAGAGTCTAGGGCATGCTGTATTAACATATCCCTCGTATGGTAGGTTATCAAGCTGGTCTACATTCAGTTCATCCACAGTTAATAGGTCTACTTCTTTACCACTCTCCTCAAGTATCTTCTTCATCCTATAGGCTGTGTGGATCTTCCTCTGACCAGGCTTCACACCAATTAATACACCTATTCTTCTCGAGTTTCTGAATACTTCTATCCATGCATGTCTACATTTTAAAAGTTCTTCTACTTCTAAACTGACTTCTCGTATCTTTTTCAGTTCAGGATCTATTACGTAGACTGGTTTAGATGTAGTTAATGAAGCTCCAATTCCATGAAATCTACTTCCTATAATTAATGAGCAATCGATTTTATCGTTCACACTCCATATGCAAGTATAATCGCATCCTACTATTTGTCCTTTGTAAGGTGTTTTAAAGCTTCTTTTCCCGGTTAGAATCCTTATACCTCTTTCTCTAAGTTTCTCTGCAAATAAGTCTAAGAACTCAACCCACTGAATTGTTACTCCAATACCTACTACTTTGCCCTCTCCAATAACCTCTGAAACTTTATCAACCATTTCAAGTAGTGGATTTGGGTCAGCTAACCTACACTCTATATAGAATATGGGCATCTCATCGTAATCTACGAATCTTGCATGTCCCATATGTATGATGCCGTCAGCTCCAATAGCTTCAGCTTCCCAGTAAGCTATGTCGCATGCACCCCAACATTTCCCAGTAGAAATTATTGCTTCGATATTCCTGTCTTTTAAATATTTAGCTATTAGTGGAATTTGTGGTCTAAGTCCTAGAGGCGCCTGTATCAATACCCTCTTTATACTCTTTTCTTTTATCCATTCATCCAGACTATCGAAGTCAATCTTATACATTCTATATATGAATTTCTCAACCAGCTTAAAAATAATATTCCTCCACCACTATTGGTCTATCTAAGTTAAGCTTTTAATCTTCCCCTAAACGATAGAGTGAGATGGAGAATTATATGGAGTCATCCCACTTACTCAACAAGTTTCTAGAAAAATTACAGAGAGCTATATCTAGAAGCCTAAATCTCTCATCAGGTTTAGATATCAGTAAACTAGAAACAATCATAGCAGTTGACTCAGCTTACAAAAATAATGAGCTAATGGTTACAGTAGGCGTACTATGGAGTTTGAAGACGAAAGAGATAATCAAGGAATCATATGTAGTGAGTAAACCCGCTTATGAGTATATTCCTGGTTTACTATTTATTAGAGAAGCACCTTCACTCATTGAAGTCGTTGAAAAGATAGGTGGCGGATGGGACTTACTCATAGTAGATGGCCACGGCATACTTCATCCTAGAAGAGCTGGATTAGCAGTAATAGCTGGATTCATACTTGATAAACCAACGTTAGGTATAGCTAAGAAACTATTGGTTGGAGAAGAAGCTGGAGATGAAAAAATGGGACCTGTATATCTTGATGGAAAAGTATTAGGTTTCTGGTTTAAAGATAAAAGAAAATTCTATGTTAGCCCTGGGTACAAAGTTGGAATAGAAGAAATTCCAGAAATAATCAAACTAATGGGTGGACATTATCCAGAACCGTTGAAAATAGTTGATAGACTGGCTAGAAGGAAGATTAATGAAATCAATTATTAAATTTCTGGCTCACTTACTTTAGTTCTAGCTCTTTCAGCAGCAATCGCACTAGCTTCAGCTAATATCTTTTCTGCTTCTTCGCTAACTGATGGTCCAGCTTGGATCATCTCAGGGAACATTCCAAGCTCTACGGATACTTCATCAAAAGTATCCGTAATACTCCTTAAATTATCTGAAAGCTCAGGTGCTACTCCTCTAACATCCCCGCTAACTCGGATTAAGATTTCTTTGAGTGGAGAGAGGACGTCTGATAATTCATCAAAATCTTTAACTGTCTGTAGCCTGTGTATTACTCCTTCAAGTGATGATTCACTATGTATAGCTTTCCTAAGCATCTTTCTCAATTCTGATAATTCATTAGCATATAATACTGCTCTATCTGCATCCCTCTCTATTTGTGCTTTAACTATTGCTTCAAAGATTTCTCTACCTCTTGCTTCAAGAACCTTAACTCTATTGTTAAGCCTAGCTCTCACAACTTCTAACCTAGATACTGCTTCATCAATCTTCTTAGATAAAGGTTGGATAACCTTAACATCTTTCTTCTTTAATAATTTCCACATCTCTTTTTTCTCCGATGAACAAAGTGATAAACCTTCCTCTAATGACTCCTCAAGTTATTCAAGAGATAATCTCTAGATGGATACTCTGAGATTCTTACGTGATGCTTATCTCCTAGGTTTTTGTTTTAAGCCCCAGCTAACAGCTCTCTCTGGGATGATTTTTATTATAGGTGCATCTCCTTCAACTATCGGACCGTAGGGTTCTCTCTTATAATATGGAAACTTCTCTGTGAGTAGTTCGGCAACTCTTCTAAATTCTTCACCACTTTCTAGTATTTCTGCTCTTCCCTGGATCATAATACCCTTATTTTTCCCCCAAGGCTCACCGTACTCATCGATTATTACTGCTACGCGATTATTGTATTTTATATTTTCAAGTTTCTTTGTACCATAATCAGTAACAGCATAGATACAACCATTATAATAGACATGGCACAATGGGACGACATGAGGATAATTATCCTTGGTAATTGATGCAAACCTCATAACTCTAGCTTTATTTATAAAATCGATTTCATATTCTCTAAAATCATACACGTCTTAATCCCCATCTTAGTATTTTGAAGTTCCTACATATGTTTTTTACGTTATAACAGCTTAGAAGAGACTTAATAGACCAGCCAGCCTCAACGTATATAGGGAGATTCAGGGAAACGCTAAAATCAAAGATTGCTCTTTAATTACCGGGTTGAGTCAATTCTATAGCCATCTTCTGGAAGCTTTGATTTTTGTTCTCCCCTCATATACAGCTAATGCTACACCAGTTGTTTCTGTAAAACTCATCGGTAGATCAACACCTCTTGATATGGGGTTGTATGCATGGGATAACAGAAGGATCCTCGGTGACGGTAAAACGATTGAGGGATTGATGTCAGGTATCACTGTAGGAACACTGATAGGTCTATCAATATATTCTTTAATGGATGTTTTCCGTAGCATACTTGAGCCATTTGTATTGAGTATTGGAGCTATGGTAGGGGATATTCTAGGCTCTTTCATAAAAAGAAGGATTGGGATTGAGAGAGGTAAACCACTACCAATAATGGATCAACTTGGCTTCCTACTATCTTCACTATTCTTCTCCTACGTAATTTATGGTTTACCGAGATGGGTTAGGCTAGATATCCTAATTATTCTACTCATAATAACATTCTTTTTACATATTGCAACCAACTACATAGCGTATCTTCTGCGTTTAAAGGATAGACCTTACTAAGCTGCGGATAAGAAAGGCCTTAAAACGAAAAGTAGTAGTAATGCCACCATAAGTACCCCATAAACTATGTAGAACATGTAGCGGCTTCTCTTCTCCCTCCGCTTGTAATCTTCGAAGACTTGCCTACACTTGTCTGAGCAGAATTCTTCACCTGGAGGAATAGCTCTAGCACAGATCCGGCAATGTCTATGGTCTACCAGTTTAGGTCTGTCAACTTTACGAGAGCTCAAGACAAGTAATCAATAAAATTCGTACAATATTTATCTTTCCATCCTCAGTAAAGACCGTGAGTTAGAATATCTTAGAGCATATGTAATCCTCTGGAATCCTCAACTTAAACCAACGACTCTTAGTTCTTCAACCGTCTCCATCTTAACTATACTATGAATTACTAAAGAGATTCTATGCAAGGAAACCGTATAATCGTTAAAGAAAGCCAAAAAGGGATTTCTTTGCAAGTTTGCGAACACGAGATAATTGATTGAAAATAATTTCTATAGTCATCTTCTTCTTTCTTCAAGCCATACATCCCCTCTCGGATGATACCCTCTCGCCTCCCAGTAGCCATCTACGTATGTTTCATTAAAGATTATTTCTGTGAGCCATTTTACACTCTTCCATGCATATATTCTTGGAATTATCGGTCGTTCTGGAAAACCATGCTCTAGGGGTAGGGGATTGCCATTCATTCTCAAAGCTATTATTGAGTCTTCACTTAAAGCATAGTCTATTTGTACTGGCGCAGAATATCCCTCAAGGCTTTTAAAGATTAGCCATTTAGAACTTGGAAGATACCGTGCTTTTTCAGCAATAGTTTTAATCTTTACGCCCTCCCAAACTACATCAATGATACTCCATCCCTCAACACGATGAAACACGCCTCTGACCTGGTCTTGCTCTATAGACAAGAGATCATGATAAGCTAATTCAAGTGGGTTTTCAATACATCCAGATACTTTTAATCTCCACTTGTCTAAATCTATTTTCGGAATACCTAAGGCATTGTAAATATTCCAGCTTTTTGCAACTACTTGTCTAGGTGGAAGCCTATACATCGGCTTAAATCTAATTCTTCAATAATGTAAACAGGTTAGGATATAGTTAACGCATAATTGGTGGCTCTGGCAATCTTCCAAGCACCTCTTCGAATCTTTTCGCTATCTTGAGGAGTAGGTAGTCTTCATATGGTTTAGCTGCTATCTGTAATCCTACAGGTAGTTTGTTCTTTGTTAATCCGCATGGAATAGTTATAGCAGGGCTACCAAGAGAATTGAATGGCTCTGTTAGAGATAGTAATGCACGTCTAACACCTACCTTCCTATTCTTAACAGTCAATGCTTCATCTTCTATTTTAGGAGCTTCTATTGGAACTGCAGGCAATATGAGTGAGTCGAGAGTTTTCATTAATTCTAGAAACTTCTTTTTTAAGGCTTCTCTAATCTTTTGAGCTTGGATGTATACTGGCGCCGGGATGAATAAGCCGCCTAGTATCCTATCTCTTACATCCGGGTCGTATTCGCTCCATCTATTCCTGAGCCATTTCAGATGGAAGGTTGCAGATTCAGAGAGTACAATAATATATCTGGTATCCGAGAGGGTTCTAAACCACTCAACATCTACCTCGATTATCCGACAAGCAGACCTTGAAGAAATCTTATCAATAGACTTCCAGAAGACTTCTTCAACTTCTTCTGAAATCCATTCTTCAATAAACCTTCTAGGCAGCCCAATCTTTAATTCTTCCTCTTCATTTATCTTAGTTTGAGGGGGGGCCCTTAACCGTCTTCCCACCATAATATTTAACATCAATATTATATCGTCTACTGTTTTCGCTATAGGACCAACTGTATCCAGAGACCATGCTAGTGGAATCACTCCATCAAGGCTTAGAAGATTATATGTTGGCTTGTATCCTACTACCCCACATAGTGCTGAAGGTATTCTAATAGATCCTGCTGTATCCGTTCCAAGTCCTCCAATACTCACTCCTACAGAGACAGCTACAGCTGAGCCTCCACTCGATCCTCCACTTATTCTATCTGTACTCCAAGGATTTCTCGTAACTCCATAATGTGGGTTCTTGTTTGTAACCCCGAAGGCGAATTCATGCATGTTGGTTTTGCCTATTATAACCGCTCCAGCGTCTCTTAGCTTTCTTACTACTTCTGCATCTCTCGCTGGCCTGAAGTCTTTTAAGATTTTTGAACCACCAGTAGTGGGCATGTCTTGAGTGTAGAATGCATCTTTTACAGCTATCGGTAATCCATGTAGCTTACTTCTACACATTCCTTCTTCTAGTTCTTTCTCAAGCTTTTCCGCATATTGTATAGCCTCTACTTCTGCTACATAAATAAACATCCTTAAGTTATCGTTTAGTCTATTAATTCTCTTCAGACATTCTTCAATAATTTTCGTAGGCTTCATCTTTAAGCTTCTTACCCCAGAGTGGGCTTCTCTGATAGTTGTCTTGGCTAGATCGATCATAATCCTTCTATTCCTTTAAGTCACCATTTATTTCAAAACTAAATTTAAGAATATCCGAGGACTCGATAAATTTATAGATGTTATCTGAGACCTTGATTAATAGTTCCTCTGGTACTGATAGAGAATACAGCTTCTTCATTATCTCGATCATTGCCGCCATACTTATTGATTTACTATGTGTTTCCTTCTATTTCTTCTTTTACCGGCACTACCTTGACGTATCCATCATGTAGTTCAACTATGACTTTTCCACCTTCTTTAATATTTAACTTCTCTAGAGCATCTTTAGGAAGAGTTATTCTTCTCCCAGAAAGTATTTTTTGTATCCTACCGTTCCCGGAATTTTTAGCTTCTTCCTTGGGTATTGTAGTCGGAGGGGGAGGGGCTGGGGGTGGAGGGGGTAACTGGGTAGCTGGTTTAGCCGTCCTCCTCTTTCTTAAACTCATTATGTATATGCCTGCGCCTACCCCTGCAATAGCAGCTGTCTGAGCGTAAAGTATACTCTTAGTTAAAGTATTCTCATTGGCTGCTGAGGCATAAATTAGATTGAGCTCATTTATTCTTTCTTCTTTTTCCCTGACTGTTTGCTCTAGGTTACTTATAGTTGATTGGAGTTGACCTATTGTATTAATGCTTGACTCATATCTGCTTTTTAAATCATTATATCTTTCCGTTAAATCTTGGTATATTCCTTGAAGCTTGTAATGTTCTTTTGATAGTGAAGTATAGTCTTCTCTTAGAGAATTATAGTTTGATTGAAGCTGCTTATTATTATCCATTAATTGCTCGTAGAGGGTTCTCAGCTTCTCATAATCAATTAACAGCTTCCTATAATCTTCGCTGAGATTTTTAAATTCATCCTGGAGGCCCATGTATTTCTGTTGTAGGAGAACATAATCATCCTGAAGCTTCTTATAACTAGTTTGGAGAGAATTATAGTCAGATGATAATTTGTTATAGCTACTGGAAAGGTTAGATAAGTCTCTTTCTAAATTCTTAATATAATCATCAAGCTTACTTATCTTTTCTTCTAAACACCTAACCCTCTTCCTAGCTTCATCAAGTTCTAATGATAGTTCATCATAAGCCTTTGTTCTTACAGTAGACATATACCATTCCGTTGATAATGTCTTGGTAGTTGAATCATCTAATTTATATTCTGCATATATCTCTGCTTCTAGGAATGGGTCGGGTCTTCTAGGCGTAGGAATACATATAATAATATTCTTGCTAAACGTCCAACTACTTCCAACTATTCCACTAAATAGCACTTCATCATAGAGCTTCTCCGTTACACCATCTCTATACATCTTTATTACTAATCTAATCTCACGTATAGTAAGTAAACTGAATGCTTGAGCTTCGAATCTAAAATTATAGCATGAGCTAACCTTGACTTCCGGAGGATAGTATAGTGTAATTCTAAGGTTTTCATCTTCTAGTATTGCATTATATGCTTCTGCATATGCTGGAGTAGCTACGATTAACGCTATAAGAGCCATTATTGTTGCTATGGCCAGCTTGTGCATGTTAAGAAGATAGTAAGAGAGGTTAATAACTTTTAGTTTTGGAGAGGCCTCTACACTTGCTTACATAACGCTACATTAACGTTCAATGATATCTCTGAGTTGATGTATCAGCCTCCATAACTTATCATCTATGTAGTGTATATTCTCAGCAACCTTACCCTTAATCATGGATCTAAGGTGAATGTAGTCTACTAAAGCTTTACCAATTGCGATAGGCTTCTTATTCTTCTCGTCCTTAACTATTATTACATCATTCTCACTGAACTCCCCATACACTTCTCTTACACCCGGCCTCATAACATCTGCTCCATTAACTATGTGGTGCACGGCTCCCATATCTACGATAATGTAAGGTATATAGTCGAGGATGCCAACACTATATCTTTCAATAAGAGTAGGGAAAACCAATCCGGATTTCTCAATCAGTATAACGCTATGTATCTTATAGATTGCTGCATCTTCTACTTCAATCTTAAATATATTCTTGATCTTTCCTTCTATTAGTGGAGAAAGCCAATGTATTTTCTTAAGCTTCTCTAGAAGCTTAAATGTTTCTGTCTTACTTAGGTAGTTTGCTTTCAATCTCAACAGTTAATCCTCCAACTCACTCTAAAATATTCTTTATTCCAGTAAGGAGGAAGTATGCTTCATCTAGGTTTTTAACTATCATTACATTTATGTTTTCTTGAACCTTCCTATTCCAAGGCTGAGAATATAGTAAGAGAATCTTGCTTGTATCTTTCAATGCTTCAATCATGTAGGGCGAGTCATCAATATAGACATTGTATCCAAGTTTTGCTTTAGCCTCACTATCTCTAGCCCATACGTACCTGTTAAAGGGTACTTTGTAGTAGTTTAACCATTTTAGTGCATACTTTTCTGTATTTTTCGGTCTAGCTGTAAGTATATCTACTTCTCCAAGAGTCTTCAACCTATATATCTTCTCTCCAATTCTATCTTCTGTTGGAGGGATCTCAATCCACTTCTTCCATGCTTTATTAAGTATTCTCGTAAAGTCTTCTTCATCGATATTCAGCTTCTTCCAGAAGAACCAATCATCTAATTCTTCAAATTTTATTGACTGGCCTTTTTCTTCATACCATATTTTAAGCCAAGCTTTCATAGAGTTTGCCAATACACCATCTAGATCAATTGCTATACGCATCTTCCAGCTTCTATATCTCTCCAAGGATGAATTTATCCATACTTTGCTAAGAATTGTAGGATCTCTGAGTAGGTATTTACCTTTTCTAATTCATTAATCCAATCTACCTTAGCATTTAAGCTTTTTAGATTACTTGAAACGTAAACTGAATAAAATTCTTCTACAAGTTCATCCATGTTCTTATTGCTAACATCTATCTGTATTACTTTTCTCCTACTAAACTTCCGTATTGTATCGTAGAAAGGCTTATCAACCATCTCCGCTAGCATGTTTTCAGCTATCTTCCATTCTGGGTAACCCCTCTCTATAAGCCTCCTCATGAGTATGTCCGGTCGAAGCCTCAATACTACAACTAACCTAACTGGTATACTCCTTGGTTTAAAGGGATGTATAGATGCAATAATAGTCTTCCTTCCTTTCAATATGGACCCTAATTTACTTGAAACCTTCCTGAAATCCACTACGTACTCTCCTGATGCCTCATCATAATACTCATACAGCTTCATTTCCTTAATGAGGTTTGGGAGGTCGATAAATTCTACTCCTAGTTTCTCTGCAATCTTTAAGCTGAAAACTGTTTTACCTACAGCTGCTACCCCACAGACGATTATAACCCATCCTTTCAAGTATTCCTACCTACATAGATTAAGTTATTCTAGCTTTAGGATACGATCCTAATACTTTCAGTAGGAGGGTCTTCTTGCTTATAGCATTTAATGTTTCTTGTATTAGAGGGTTTTTTCTATGGCCTTCGAAATCTACATAGAAATAGTATTCGAATGGTCTATGTTTTGTAGGTCTAGACTCTATCTTCGTTAAGTTTATGTTTCTTACAGCGAATTCTTCGAGAGTACGATAGAGAGAACCTGGAATATGTGGGAGGGAGAAGATTATGGAGGTTTTATCTTCACCTGTTGGTTCAGCGTCCTCCCTCCCTAGTACTAGAAACCTCGTATAATTTCTGCCGTAATCTTCTATGTCTTTATCAAGAATCTTCATATGGTATATCTTGGCTGCTCTCTCACTCGCTATAGCTGCAGTGTCTAAAAGCTTCTCTTCAAGTATCTTCTTTACACTTCCTGCTGTATCATAGTTTGGTATAGCTTCAAGCTTCTTACCCATTAAATATATCCTACATTGAGCTAAGGCTTGAGGATGAGATATTACCTTCTTTATACTTTTTGGATCTGCATCTGGGTGAGCTATTAAGCAATGTGATATCTTCAGATATATTTCACCCGAAATCTTTAAACCTGTTGATAAGAGTAGGTCATAGGTTTCATTTACTGAGCCTTCAATACTATTCTCTATAGGAACTACTCCATAGTCTGCAACACCAGCTTCCACTGCATTGAATACAGTAGATATCTCTCTACATTGAATGAAGTCTACTTCTTGGTTAAAGAACTGGATTGCAGCTTCTTCACTATATGCACCTCTCTCTCCCTGGAAAGCTATCCTTAACCTCAAATTTACACCTCTCAATCATCTGCTTATTCTTTTTAAACTCTTCCTATAATATATTAGAGCTACGAAGACCATCCAAGATATTGCTATAGTAGCCCATAAGATTAGGGAAGACCAAGATGTTTTAGGTTCAATTATCTTAATAAGTATAAGCAAACTTATAGGAGGGGTAGCCATCAATAATGCGAGGATCGTAGATTCCTTAAGGAATTCTCTAATACTCATTCTCCCATTCTCTCATAGAATATGTATAAATCCTAAAGGATTATATATTTCTTGACTTCACCGATGGCTTCCATTATTATTTCCTCATCTTAGCCTGCAAGTACCAGTCCTTCTTCTCAAACCATTCAGCATCGTTAAAGTTATCAAAAACCTTCAATGCGAACCATCTATAGAATATAGTCTTCTCCCCTATCCTACCTGCAATATATACGTATAGGTTGTCATCAAACGCTTTATCTACAATCAATACATTGTATCACGTAGATTTAAGGTCGCACATCATTCTGTAGAGGAATCCTTTGTTACCTATCAAACCCTCCCTACACTTATGGTTACATAGTCTATATCCACTAAAACCCTCAGCCTTCATCCTTAACATATGGGAATATTGAGTCTGGATAAAGAATATGCTTCTTCGCACCTTCAAGATACAGTAATAACATCCATGAGATTCAGGAGAACTAACTATTTCTCTAGAGAAGAATCCATTAAGGTCTATAAATCTATGTCCATCTAAATCATTAATACCCATCCCATATATTCAATAACTGGTATGCTCCACTTTCAGGCAAGGTTGCAATGAATATATCTATTTAGACGTATGTCTATAACATGTTTGAAGAGTCTCAGTATTAATTGTTGTAAATTCTAGATATTTAAGGGATACTAGTATAGTGAAGGCTTTCAAGCAGCTGGCAAGAGACCTAGCAGGATCCTTCGGAGAAT
>Ga0185307_1000744_pt1 | contig 19634 bp, 24 predicted proteins | sample LHCtaG_FD_128010 | JGI IMG/M metagenome (GOLD analysis project Ga0185307, IMG submission 128010) | Hot spring microbial communities from Little Hot Creek, USA to study Microbial Dark Matter (Phase II) - LHC4sed_matched (SPADES... | ecosystem: Environmental > Aquatic > Thermal springs > Hot... | reverse complement strand
AAGTGGCTTGAACTACCGGTTAAGTACGTTAATGCTGAGAACACTTCTAAAACCTGCCCACTCTGTTCAGGAAGCATGGCTTCCTATGAGGGCAGGCTCATGAAGTGCGAAAAATGCAATCTTATATTGGATAGAGACGTAGTAGCCGTATTAAACCTTCAGATGCGGGGAGCAGGGTTCCCCCAAAGAGCCCTCTATGAATTAATCGGGAGGGAAGAGTTGAGTAGAGGTAACGATCACCACTCACCTCTACTCAACTCAAAACCCTCTTAGACGTTAGATTCTCTAAATCTTCCATACGCGTGTTTTGACGCGTCCGTGTTAAATTTGAACCCGTGTTTTCGATTGTTAGACGAATGTTAAACAAACCATGGGACTTGTCTAACAACGTTATACAAACGTTTTACAGTAAGCCATATATGCTAGAACAGGACATTATAAAGTCGGTAAGACTAGGAGGTGAAAGGGGATATGAACGCGAAGGAAAAGACCTACGCGATGGCTCTAGCCGCCCTACTGCTCGTAGGGCTCTCAACGGCATGGGCAGGATACAACGACACTTCAAGCATTTCAATTACAACTTCATCAGCAGATTTTGCAACAGTTAACTGTAATCAAGCATCGATATCACTTTCAGACTTGAAGAAAAACGTCTGGTTCTACAGAAATATCGGTACTGTATTCACAATAAGCAATATACAGGTCAGCGCCATCTACGTGACTGTGGGCGTAATAGGCATGGCTGATCTTGCGGACGACTTTAAGGCTTTAGACTTCGATATAACCCTAAAATACGCCGGTGGGGTGGACCCTATTGCTCGGGGTGTTATCTCTTTGGAGGGTGGAGTAAGCACCGTTCTGTTAACTGCGGAAGATATATCAAGTGGGTCTACTCTCAAGGTTGACGTCTCTGTTGGGGGTAGACCCGCAAAGACCGACAGTAGTGTTGTTATACAAATGTACTGTGCCGTTGAACCTGCTGTGGTAGTGACGCCGTAACGTTGAGTGTGAGGTGGCTAAGCCTTCCCCCTTTTCTTTTGGTGGTTGGTTTGAGGTTTGGGCGTGTTTTCAGTGGGCTGTGTCTGGCTTCGGCTACGGCGCTTTCCGGGCTTCTAGCCTTGACGCTTACACGCGGCAACGTCCCCTTTCAGACCATGTTCCCCTACGTAGCCCTCTTAGGCGGGGCTGTGGGCGGTCTGCTTTATTTGGGTGTTGACGCCCTCCTGACCTTTGGGAGGGCTGAGGCTTCTTCAAGCCTGATTCTCGTGAGGGATAGAAGCGGCAGGGTGGTGTCCTTGAAGGGTGGCGGTGGAGCCGCCGTCCGTAGAAGTGTCGAAGGCGGAGGGTTTAAGCCTGAACGCTTCAAAAGCGTTGACCTTTTAAAGTTTTTAAAGGCTATGGTCTTCGTAACGGGTCTTTTAGAAGGCTACTTGGTTTTGACGCTAGTGTTCGGGACTTTGACGCCTGTAATGGTCGTGCCGTCTACGAGCATGCTTCCAACTTTAAACGTTGGAGACCTTATAGTCGTCAGAGGCGTTGACGTTACAACAATCAAACCGGGCGACATAATAGTCTTCAACGTTCCACAGCCATACGACAGGTATACTCCTTCACCCATGGTCCACAGGGTTTTCGACGTACGCTTTGAAAACGGTAAGCCAGTCTTCACGACCAAGGGCGACAACCTACCATCCCCAGACGGCTGGCTTTTACCGGCTGAAAACGTCATAGGCGTCTGCGTTTGGAGGATCCCCTACATAGGCTATCCGGTGCTCTTCCTTAGGACGCCCTACGGCATTGCAACTGTAGCAGCCATACTCATGCTCATAATCCTCCTCCCACAGCGGAAGAAAAGCGGTAGGGAGGTGGGGCGTTGAAGGCTTTTGAAGAGACGCGCATGTGCGTATTCGTCCAAGGCAGGGTTTGCCTAGTAGAGCTTGACGAGATACCGCTAGAAGTCTGCAGGCTCTGCCTAGACGCATGGAAGATAAGCAGGGGGAACATAACGGTGAAGGCTCCGGTGAAAAGGGTTGAAGCTGAAACACCTAGAGCCGTTCAGGCTGAGGCTCAAACCCCTGAAGCCGGCGAGCCCAGCATACCGGCACACATCCGACGCAGCCTCTCAGAGCTCGACAGACTCTTCATAGAGGATGGTATAGGTCTGGAAGAGTACGTTCAGAAGAGGAGGCAGATCCTCAGCTCCGCCAGCCGGCCGAGCACACCCCTCTCAAGCATAGAGGAGAGGCTTGAAAGCCTTGGAAACGTGGAGGCTCAAAACGCCCTCTTCATCGTTGAAGCAGGTAAGGTTAAAGCCAAATACCCCGAAGGCGCCACGCTACCGGACGGCTTAAACGGTAAAGCCCTTAAAGCCATACATGAGCTTTTTGAAAACATGCACGAGCACATATCAGACGTACGTCTAAGCTTTAGAAGTTGGAGCATCTTAGGCTTAGACCGTAGGGGTAGGAGGCTTGCACTCCTCCTCATAGGGGGAAAGGCTGAGCGTGAAGACCTCTCAGAGGTCGTCAGAGAGGCTCAAACCCTACTTAGAGGGCGTGAAAACTGGGAGGAAATACTACCCCTCCTATACGGCATCGCCTTCGGAGGGGTGAAGCCGGCTTCCATAGAAAGCTAAACAGGTGTCCAAATGCCTACACACGTATCTTCCAAGCGTCTAGCAGAAGACCCCAAAATACTCACGCTTTACGCGTTGCTCCTAACCATGCTGGTTCAGCACCCCATCCTTGTGGGTGCTGGAGGCTTTCAAACAGCCAAGCTTACGGTCTACGTCTCACCCCCAGCCCTCCCAGCAGACGGTAGAAGCTACACGTGCATCTACGTCCAGATCCAAGACCTAGATGGCACACCCATACCCGCGCCGTCGGAGGTAAAGGTTACCCTCACATCCTCCAACCTCGACGTAGGATACGTTGAAGGCGAAGCGGTGATAGCTGAGGGTGAAACCTTCACGACGGCTGTTTTCAACACAACCCTTAAACCGGGCTTAACGATAATAACGGCTTCAGCCTCAGGCTTCATCAGCGGCTACGCAGCACTAGTAACAGTCAACCCTTCAGGAGCATCCCCACCCTTCAAGCTCAACGTCTACGCGCAGAGCGTTATGCCAGCCGAGGTTGGCATGACTGGAACCTTAACAGTCCAAGCGTTGGGTTCAAACGGGATCCCCCTGACGTTAAATAGGGACGTGAGGGTAATCTTAACATCGTCAAACACCACGGTTCTAGACGTGCCGCCATACACTGTGATAACTGCTGGAAAAAGCTACGTCCAAGTCCCGTTCAAAGTTAAAGGCATACCGGGCAGGTCTGTGATAACCGCGCTTGCAGACGGCTTCCTACCCGGCAAAACGGAGCTGACAGTCAGGGAGTCCGGAGACAGACCAGCCAAGCTACTGCTAACGCTCACACCGCCGCTTCTTCCACCAGACGGCGAAATCCATGAAGAAGTCGTTCAAGTCCAGCTTCTAGATGCAGCTGGAGCCCCGGCGAAAGCCGCGGAGGACATACAAATCTACATTTCAACCTCAAACGTTGAACTAGCTTACACCTTTGAAACGGTCACCATTAGAAGAGGAAGATACTCTACATCGGCAAGCATTAAAGTTGGAGTTGAAACTGGAGACGCCGTTATAACGGTCGCGGCGAGCAATTTAGAAACAGCATCATCCATATTGCACGTCACGGGCTTAACACCTTCAAAACTCGCCGTCTACGTCGCTCCTCCAGTAATCACCGCAGACGGTAAGCCTAAAAACGTTTTAACCGTTCAGGTTCAAGATGCGAACGGGGTTCCCTTAGCTTCAAACAGAGACCTATACATCCACCTCACATCTTCCTCACCCGAGGTCGGCCAGGTTCCGGCAATTGTAACGATTAGTATAGGTGAAAGTACCTGCAAGATCCCGTTCATCCCAACCTTAAACCCCGGCTCTGCAAACATAACAGCTTCAACCCAGGGGCTTGAAGCAGCCTTTACAACAGTGGAGACTTGGGCTCCAGCTTTAAACGTGACCCTAGACGCTCCATCAACCGTCCGCATAAACCAGACGTTCACAGTTAGATCCATCGTGTCAAGCGGGGGATTCCCAGCTCAGGGAGCATCAGTGGAATGGCGCATCTCAGGGGCTGACGTTTTAGAAGGGGAAAACGTCACGGATACTAATGGAATAGCCACTATAACACTTAAACAGACGTCGGAGAAAGCCGTCATAACGGTTAAGGCTTCTAAACCCGGATATCTAACAGCAGAGGCCAGTAAAAGCGTGGTAGCAATAGTCCCGATTTCAACGCCTCCAACGTTTAATATACTCGGCTACGAAATCCCCATAAACACCCTAGCGCTCACCATGGCTGTTATCGTGACCATGCTCCTAATCGCATACATATTTGTAAAATTGAGGCTTCAAAAGAGAAAACCCGAAGATGTAAAACCTAGATTTAGATAGCCGCCTAAACATCATCTTCCACTCTTCGATAGAATGTTTAAGAACTTCTTGAATAGTTAATTTCCTAGATATACGATTTTGCCTTTACCCTCTTCATAGATCATACCTCAGGAAGAGCGAGGTTCTGAGGATGGTTGAGGTTTTGAAGCGGTCTCCATAACTTCAATCGCTCCGATTTCGACTCCTTTATCAGTGATCTTGTACTCGTATGTTCCATGTCCATGCTTAGTCCCACGCATCTTGAATATTCTAAGCTTACGTCTAAGTATGCCGTCGCTGTCGTAGTAGCTGTTTAAATGTATTATGCCGTCTGCTATGTACTCCTCCATCCTGCTTCCGAAGCCCTCGTAGTCTGAAGGAGCCTCAACTATGAGTATGCTCGTGCAGTTGAACCTACGTAAAACCCTATACAGTAGCCTTAGAAAGTGCCTCCTGGAAAGCTCGCTCTTAAGCCCCAACCCCAAAGCCGTGACGGAGTCTAATACGACGCGTTCAGCCTTCAACCTACTCACGGCATCCACTATCTTGCTCAGAGCAGACTGAGCGTCGAGCTCAGTCTCTATGCTTAGGTCTAGAAGCTCAACGTCGCGCTTAGCTATGAGGTCTTCGAAGTCCCAGCCGTAAACCTTCATGGTGTTTACGAAGACGTCTCTAGGCTCTGTGAGGCAGACGTACACTCCACGCTCGCCGAGGCTTACAGCTCCCTCGTAGATAAACTTGGCTGCGAAAAGAGTCTTACCAGAGCCTGGGCAGCCAGACAAGAGCAGGATGCTACCCTTCGGAACACCACCACCCATCAAAGCGTCGATCCCTGGAACACCTATCAGAGTCCTCCGTTGCAACTACCTCCCCCCGCTAGATACTTCAGCCTCTAGAGGGGTCGTAGCCATGGGCAGTAGTCCACGCCTCTTAAGTTCCTCTACTATTAGGCTTCTGATCCACTCGCTCACGTTCATGCCTTCGCTTGAAGCAACCTGGCTTACGAGCTCCGCTATTCGAGGGTTCAGCCTGAAGGCGACGGTCGTGTTCTTCGGACTCTTAACCCTAGGCATAGTTAAATGTTTAACAAATGTATTTCAAAAGCTTTCTTGGGAGAATTTCAAATGTTTCACCTGGAGATGTTGCAGAAAATCCCAAAAAACCTTATATACTCTTCGGCCGAAGCTGAGCCGACCGTATAGTTTATAAGGTATTACATTTGTTATATTATTGTATAATGCGACACTCTGGGGAAGTGCGTTTTCTAGAGCGTAGGGATAGGCTGAACATATACTTAGATATACTTCAAGCCATTCACACTCTAAGCCGCCGGGACGGATGGGCCAAGTTCACACGCGTAGTTTACATGGCAAACCTAAACCACAAAAGGCTTAAGGAGAGGTTGCAGGAGCTCTCCTACCTAGACATGGTGGTTTGGAACGGGCATGGGCTTAAGCTTACGGAGAAAGGCTACCGCTTCTTAAAGGAGTTGCACGGCATCTTGGAGAAGTACGGAATGCCCGTGGAGGTTTAGACGATAGGTACGTACCTGAGGTATGTATCTATGGTTCGTAAGGCTTTTGATAATATGTACAAAAATCTGTATCTGAAGGTGAAAATATTTGAGTAGGTCTCCTGGGAGAAAAGCCGTCAGCCCAGTCATAGCGACGATAATAATCGTAGCCGTAACCATAGTAATGGCAGTCGCAGTAGCCTACTGGATGCTAGGCTTAACAGGCACGTTCACAAGGTATGAAAAACTAGAATTCACATACGCATACGTCGTCAAAAAATCTGACATCCTCATTTACAATAGTAGTGATGAGACTATTTATGATGGCAGTGCTTATGTGGTTAAAGTGAAGCTCAAGAATACTGGGAGTGCTCCTGCATCTTTAGAGTTGCTTACTATAAACGGTATTCCTTGGGATGATTTAGATGGCGCTCTATTCCAAAATTTAACGACTCAAAACTCCACTTACGAGTATGGAGGAAAGGTAGTCAGTGCAACCATTGACTCAGAAACATTCATAAAACCCATCACCCGTGCTACGATCGCCCCGGGCGAGGAAGCGACGGCTGTTATAGTGTTATCCCCTGATGATTGGGCATCAGGCTTAACGATTGAAGTCAATATCCAGACGTCTGCTGGCAACCAGTATCCGAAGACCATAACATTACCCTGACCCCCCTCCATATTTTTCCCCATGCTTTCAAAGGCGTTGAGGCTTACCAGGTGGGAGTGTGGGATCTCTAGGCTGGCTGAGGAGGTATTTCACTAAGAAGGTTGCTCCACCTGCTCCAACTGTCGCCGTGTTCTCTAAGATCCCTAAGGACGCCGAGGTTGTCGATACTTATCCAGTCCAGCCTCCATATTCAAAGGTCACCATCGCATCTCTTCCAGAACTAGGTGGAGGTAGAGCCTACTTCATAGAGGAGGTTGAGCTTTCAGCCTCCGAGAGGCTGATGCTTCAGAAGCTTATGGACATTATAAGCGCCGAGGTTGAGCCTCCCGAAGGAGGGGTTGACTTGAAGGCTTACGTTGAGAGCGAGGCTCGTAGACTTGCTGGGAAGTATGGCTTGACTAAGCGTATACCTCAAGAGTCGTGGCCGAAAATCGTATACTATCTTCAAAGGGATCTAGTAGGCTTCGGGCCTATCCACGTCATTATGAGCGACAGGATGATCGAAGACGTCTCTGTTAACGGAGTCGGCATACCAATATACGTCTGGCATAGGAGGTATGAAAGCATGCCGACAAACCTGAGAATAACAGATGAGAACACGCTTGACAACATACTCATAAAGCTTACACACCTATCGCAAAAGCACATTTCAACAGCCTTCCCAATACTCGACGCCATGCTCCCTGGGAAAGACCGCATCGCGGCAACGTTCAGAAGGGAAGTTTCACCTAAAGGAAGCACCTTCTGCATAAGAAGGTTTAGAGAAGAGCCTTTCTCAATAGTCGACTTGATAGAACTTGGAACGGTCGACGAGTTGCTTGCAGCATACCTCTGGATGATGATAGAGAATAGGATGACTATAGCCGTCATAGGTGGAACTGGAGCTGGTAAGACAAGCACGCTAAACGCACTCGCAAGCCTTGTTAAACCTGCGATGAAAATAGTCACAGTTGAAGAGATCCCGGAGCTCTCCCTCCCACATGAAAACTGGGTTCAACTCGTCAGCCGTGAAAGCTACGGTTTAGGCGCATCGAAGATAGGTGAAATAACGCTTTTCAACCTCGTGAAGGTTTCGCTTAGATATAGGCCAGACTATATAGTCGTAGGTGAGATAAGAGGCGAAGAGGCGTTCGTCCTATTCCAGGCTCTTGCGACGGGGCATGGAGGGCTAACAACGCTACACGCCGAAAGCATAGACCACGCAGTTAAAAGGTTGACAAGCCCACCGATGAACGTGTCTGAAACCTACATACCGCTGATAAACCTGATGATCCTCCAGGAGAGGGTTCAACTGCCTAAGCCGAAGGCAGATCTAACATTCGGAAGGAGGATAAGAAACATCTTCGAAGTAGTAGACTATGAAAAATATAAGCAGGTGGTGAGCTGGAACCCAGTAAACGACAGTTTCACGTTAGACCTGAAGAACAGCGAGATGCTTCATAGAATAGCCTTAAAATATGGCGTCGGTAGAGAGGAAGTTTTAGAAGAGGTTTACAGACGCGCTCTAATACTCCGGGAATTGAGAAAACGCGGGGTAAAAGCAAACAGGGAAGTTAAAAACGAGGTAACGAAATACTACCTGTTAAACCCATTCCCAGTAGCGAGCCGAAGGGTTGGGGGTTGAGGCATGGCCTCATTCGTAGGCTTAGCCTATCAAGGCTTCAACTGGTCGGCTAAAATACTCATGCGATTGCTCTACGCTGGGAAGTCCTCTAAGCTGAAGAGCAGCCTAGAGGCTGCTGGAATCAGAATGTATCCTGAAGCGTACCTCTCAGTGGTCGGATTCCTCCTCACAGTTTCGATAGCCATCGCAACCCCGGTGGTATGGTTTACGGGGCTCTTATTCATAGAAGCCACCCCGCTTATACTTTTACTTCTAGCCTACGCTCTACCGAGCATAAAAGCCCGGGATAGAGCCGCAAAGCTCGATATGGAAGTCCCGTTCATGGCGGCGTATATAAGTGTTATGGCTACGGGTGGTCTATCCCCATACGTCAGCATGAGCAGGCTGAAGGGTTGCGAACTGCTACCGCATACATCTAAGGCTGTGAAACAGATGGAGCTTGACGTGCAGCTGAAAGGCTTAGACCCGGTGGCGGCCATAGAGAAGTTGGCTGAGCATGCCCCATCGAAAGAGTATAGGGAGTTTCTACTAGGCTACGTTCACAGTCTGAGAACGGGCGGAGACGTCGTCCACTATCTGCTGACACGTACCGAGGCGATGTTCAGGGATTTAGCCGCGAAGCTGAGGGCGTTCGGGGATAGGGCGGCGATGCTACTGGAGTCCTACATCGCGATAACGATCCTTTCAACACTAGGCATAAGCATAGTCTTCATAACCTCTATAGGCTTCCAGAAGTACTGGGGCGGTGGCTTCACAGCTGGAGACTTCCTACTATACTCTTACATTCTCATACCAGTCCTCTCCATACTCTTCATTTACCTCTCAGACCTATCAAACTTCCAAGAGCCGGTCTACGAAACAACACCCTACAAGGTTTTCGCAGCTACGTCGCCGCTACTTATCCTCCTCCTTCTAGTGATGTTCCTCCCATACATCCTGCTAGGTTTAACTCTACTACCGATCACTAAGCAATTCGCAGACTTCCTAATACTCGTAAGAAGCAAACTAGGCCTCGAGCGGGGCTATGAGCCGTCCCTAGGGCTTGGAATAGCCCTAATCGTCAGCACAATACCGGCGGCGGTAGCCCACTCCTACTACAATAGGAAGAGGGGTAGAAGCATCATAAACGCCGTGGCAAACTTTCTGAGAGATATGACGGAGACGCGTAAAACAGGCGCCTCGCCGGAAAGCTGTATCATCCAGCTTTCAGCTAGACACTACGGTAGCTTCAGCAGATACCTCAAAATCGCCGCTAGACAGCTTAAGTGGGGCCAGCCGTTCAGAGTGATCTATGAAACGTTAAGGAAGAGGATAAGCTCGTGGTTTGCATTGATAAATCTCTACCTCCTCGTAGATGCGATAGAGGTTGGAGGCGGTAGCCCGGAGACTCTTGAGACAATGGCTAGATTTGGCGAGATGCAGTCTTCGCTCGAGAAGGAGAGGGTGGCCGCGCTACGCCCACTCATGGTAATGCCGTACATAGGTTCAGTAATCATGGTCTTCTCAACGATAATATGCGTCAACTTCATGCACTCAGCCATCTACTCGATATCGCGTCAAGCAGTACCGTACACACAGCTTATAACTACGATAGTGCCGCCTCTGATCCTCCAATCATACCTAACAGGGATAGTCGCTGGGAAGATAAGTGCTGGAAGCGTGTCAGCAGGCTTTAAACATGCGATAATCCTCACGGTGATCACGCTAGCTCTGATAGTCCTCATGCCCCACTTTCATAAAACATTCGTCTGGTGATGGAATGCCGCTTCAAAAAACTGTGGGGGAAGCTGGCTGGAAACGTGGGAGAGCAGTTTCACCAGTCATATCTACGGTCATGATCTCAGCAACCCTACTGGTAGTCCTCGTAATATCGTCGTTCACCTCGACAAACATCCTAGAGCTTCAGATCGCAAATACAGAATTCGAACAGGCGAAGACAAACATGCTACTGCTAAACAAGATAATACAGGACGTCGCTTTAAAACAGGACTCCGCAAGCTCAATCCAATTCAGCCAGAGGAGCGGGGGGATATGCATATATGAAAGCACGGAGAAAATAAGCATACATGTAGACTCTATGGAGCTTTACCCGTTCGACCCATCTGTCAAGTTCTACACGGTTAAGTACCGCGGCGGTAGCAGGGTCTCAGCCGCCGAGGTGGATTTGGCAGGTAGCCCGTCCCTAATAGTCGGGATGGCTGGTTCACTCGGCTACCTTCGGGTCGAAACTGGTGATGGGGTTTGGATAGTCCTCGACTACCTTAGATTACGTGTTGTAACAAATACCATATTGAAGGTTGGAGGTGTAGAGTATAATCTGACAAACATATTCATAATCCGCTTAGAACTTGGACCTACAGGGGGCTCCGGCACGGTAACGGTAAGAGTTCAAAACATGGGTTTTACGACGAAAACATACGTGTATGAAGCCGGCAACATTACACTTCAGGTCGATGTAGGAGGTCGAAGTGAAACGTTTAAACTCACCTCGTCGGGTAAGCTCGTGGTAGCGATTACAGAGGCCGTGGTAAGGGTCTCTATAACCTAGAGGTGGGTGCGGATGGATGTTCCCATAGAGCATATCGTTGGAACAGCCGCGTTGATAGGGCTAGTGATATCCGCGGCCTTAGCCTACAAGACGATTTTAGGCTATGTTGAAACAAGCATTTTACAGGCTCAGTTAAGGCAAATTGCAGAATACATATCAATGAACATAGTCAACCTGATCAGCTTAGCAGAATTCGCATATGGAAATGCCTCAACGTTAACAGTTATGGTGAAAGTTTTAAAGTTGCCGACAGACTTGGCCGGAGAAGCATACCTGGTGAGGCTCGTTTGTGAAGGTGGAGACTGCTACGTGCAGGTTGAGCTTACGACGCGAAGCGGCTTATCCACTAGATTGCCCATCAATCTAAGCTCTACGGGTACACGCGTGATTTTTATAACAGGGGAAGTACAGCTTCCAGACCATACCATAAAGCCCTCCAACGCGGTGTACGGCGGAAACCCAAACGCCGTAGTTTGGTGTTGGAAAAACGGCTCCGACTCCACGTGTGTCGGGATAGGTGTTTGGATGGGGGGCGTCTAAATGCACTCATATGAGTACATCTTCACCGCGGTCATTGCCTCCGCGATCCTTACAGCTTCGTCAACGATAGCGGGTATAATATCGCAACCTTCAATCAACGTATCCGAGGGGGAGCGGGTGAAAATAGTTGCTCAGAAAATAGTGACGCAACTAACGTTAAACCCTGGTAATCCACCGGAGTGGGGAAGCGCCGTAAAGATAAGCCCTGAAGACCTGACAGCTTTTGGACTCGCCAAATACGGTGAAGCCACGCGTGGTACATACGTCCTCGACCCAGATAAAGTGCAGAGGCTGGACGCAAACATACCTCAATACCTCTACATACCGCCAAATGTGGCTGTTAAGCTCCTCGGTCTAGGCGTCGAATACGGCTTAAAACTGGAGTTTATCCCAGTTCTAGACGTCAACATTAGCCTCCGAAGCGGCGGCGTATATATAGCCGTTTCTTCAGATCAAAGTATGCTACCGATCGTAAACGCAAAGGTAGTTGCGAGGCTCTTCTACCTCCACGATGGAGGGGTTGAAACCGATCTGAAGAATGGAACTACGGATATTAATGGAAACTGCGACATTGGGTTCGACCGCGTAGACTCAGATGCACTCCTCGTCATAGTGGTAGACTATTATGGGATCTGCGTTGTGAAGACATATACTTTAAACTGTATCCGCGCCTACTTTATCGGGAACCAGCTCATTCTAAACGAGCAGCTTACGATTACGGGCAGCAAAGCCTACCAGGTTGTAGTGGTGAAATCGGGTGAAACCTACGTTATCGACTACGTGCAGTGCAACTTAACACAGACATCCCCCCTCACATATGACGTGACTTATGTTGAGCCGTCAGCCATCGCCCTGCTCGCGGTCGCCGACGATGGCACCACACTCGTCGCCGCTTATAAGGATGTGCCGTCTAGCTACGGCTCCACCCCTAGAGGCACACTTCCATTCACCGCCTATATGCTTGAGAGGACTGTTATGATAGGCGGCTCCCTATACACGTTGAGAATATACGTGTGGAGGGTGATCCTGTGAAGACGTTGAGGAATGTTGTTGAGGCGTGTAAGGGGCAGGCTAGGATCTTCGAAGCCGTCATCGCATCAGTCGTAGTATTCTTAGCCTTCTCAACAGCGTCCTATTTAATCTACGCCTCTGAAAGCATACTTGCACAGGAGGCGGTAGACTTAAACAGACTGAGCTATAACGTTCTACATCGCATAGTAGAGTCGGGTGTAATAGAGGAGACAGTTGAGGAAGACCTGCAAAACGGTGTCAGCCATCTGAAAATAGTAGTGCAGGGGCTCCTTCCAGCAGGAGTCTACTTCAACCTAACAATCTACAATTGTACGGGTAGCCTAACCCAGCCTTACAGCGGCTCCTTAAACATCGGTAATGCCCCAACTGGAGTGTTCGCCGAATCCGAGGAGGTTATATCTACAAGCACAATGTACACGTCGAAGAGAGGCAACATATACTATCTCGTCTTAAAATTAACCCGCGTATAGCATCCAGTCACCCATATGGAGGTGAAGCATAATCCCTTTAAATAAACGGGCTATGAAGGTGTAAAGTCAGACGGGGGCAAGTCCAGTGAAACGTCTTAGATGGAGTATATGTGGGCAGTTCATCATAATCGCCGCCCTCATAATAGCAACGTTCACTCTAACCCTAGTACTCTCCATAAGCCAGATAAGCCTGACAAGGCGGGAGTTAAGCTATGAGCCAGTCCAAGAGCTTGTGTTGGGTTTAACGAGCGACTTCGACCGATGTCTAACACGAGCCTTAAGCATAGCCACACGTAAATACAATGAAACCGGAAGCTTAGAAAAAGCTAAAGTGGCGGGTGAGGGCTTTATTATGAAATGGGTAAACTCAACCCTGATATCATACTCAAATCTAGGTCTTCAAATAATCCTAAATGCGACAGGGGAAGGTGGAACAGACATTGCTTGGATTATAGACTGGTCTTCAAGCGCTGGTATAAGCTACGTGTACACCCGCTTCAGTTTAAACATTGAAGCATACGGGTTTAGAGGTTGGACGAGCCGCTCGATGAAAATTATATGGTTAAATATCACCAACTGGGGTATCGATATCAGTACAAGCCCAGCAACAGCAACTCTGGAGTTTCAACTCATGCAGAGTAAAAGAGAGGCATTTGAGCCAATACTGGGATTGGCTCCTGAAAACGTCCAAGTGAAGGTGGATACTATTCAGGCTAATGTGACGAATCTCACCTATCTAGGTGGTGGAATCTACCGTGTAAAATTTGAAGCAGATTCAATAAGCGTAAAAATAATTTTAATAGTCACCACACCGGAAGACTTCATACTAGTCTCCGCCTGTACAGATACTGAGTGGGGAGCAGTCTATCTAAGCACAGAAGGCAAGGGATTGGGAAAAGAAATACTACTTGTCCCTATTTCTCAGCTTCAAAGTGAAAGCGGCTTCGCCACGCCAGTGGGAAGCCATGGACGTGAAGTTCTAGAAGTAAACTCCACACCGACAACTAAAAACATTACACTTGGGGATCTCATTCAAGTAAAGCTGTTTCTAGACCAGTCAACATCCCGGCCTGGAAACATAAACGTTACAGTAGAGTTCGGCTTCAAGTATGGAGATGAAACCTACTGGCTCGGTAGCGATACAGAAAGATTCATCGGCGAGAAAGCATACGTATTCGATATCCCCGCCGGAGACGGAGAAATCCCTAAAGACAGCATCCTAATTCTCAGAGTAACTGTGACCTCTGACAAGGGGTTCGGCTCAATAAGAATACTGTATGGCCCCAACCACCCCTCTCAAATAGTATTACGTACACCGTAGAATCCGCGTTTTCCTCCTCGATGCTGTGGACAGGGGTTCATCCAGAAGTCGCCACTCATTCCCACATTAGGCTGGTTGACTGAAGCCCGTCCAGAGCGAGCCAGCTCGACTCTGGAAAGGTTGAGGGAAGCACGTAGTTAATATGTTTTAGATAGCCCCATCAAAGCATATATGCAAATTCAACTGTTTAAGCTTTAGACCCTAATTCCTCCCACCCTTGAATGGTGTGGGTTTCCTTAAGGTGAAAGGATGATTATAAAAGTTTTGGGATTTTCTGCATTCTCATCTGTGAATACGTTGGAGAAAGTCCTTAAAAAGCTTATAAATTTCTATTCGAATAGACGTTTCGGCTAGAAAATCGAAGGAGTGGGGCTTTCACCATGGGTGGGAAATGGGACAGGGTTGAGAAAGTTTACGCAGCCATGATGTACTTAACCGAAGCTTTAGCAGTCTTAAGCATAGTAGGCTTCATAGCCTACAGAGATGCCTACATAGGCATAGTAGCAGTCATGCTCACTGTACTAACTGCTACATTACACCTCATGCTTCTAACGTACCACAGGACGAGATTAATATTGGAAAACTTCATAGCCATGAACAATGAAAACCGTACCGAAAACGTAGACAAGCCCCCTCAGGCTTGACCTCCAAGCCGCGGTATGGACACTTAGCAGACGCACCGCCTCCATTATATGGGATACGGACGCATTTGAATAATCTATTTACATGATTTCAAGCGATGCTTTATGTGTTCGAAGAAGGCTCTGATGACTGTGGGAGACGTTAAACGGCGTTTTTCAGAGGTGTAGAGACTGCTGAGCTACCCACGGTTAAAAGCCTGTGGGCTTCCACCTTTTTCTCCTCGCCTATTTTCGACTAAAAGAGGTTAACATTGTGAGCGGGAAATCCCACGCCATTTATGGGTGGGATGAAAGTGAACGTTAGGTTTATATGTGGCTATCACATATAATAAATTATATACCGAGAGGATATATAGCATCTCAGACGTGCGTTCACTTCATGAACTACCACTTCGTCTGGTGCCCGAAGTATAGGAGACCAGTTCTTGTCGGCGCTGTGAGGGATAGGCTTGAGGGTTTGATAAGGGAGAAGGTTGAGCAGTTGGGATGTAAAGTTATAGCACTCACAGTTGGCGCAGACCATGTTCACTTGTTTGTTCAGGCTAACCCTAAGCTTTCACCTAACACTATAATTGGTCAAGTGAAAGGATACACCTCAAGAGTTCTTAGAAGGGAGTTTCCTGAGATTAGGAGGCGGCTGCCAACCCTGTGGACGAGAAGCTACTTTGTCTCGACACATGGACACGTGTCAGATGAAACTATACAAAGATACATAGAAGAACAGAAGGGGGTGTAAATGCGGAAGGTAAAGCTGACATACAAGTTCAGGCTATACCCAAAACATGAGCAGGAAGAAAGGCTATTGGAAACCCTGGAGCTGTGCAGGCAAACCTACAATTACTTCTTGGCGCAGTGGAAAGATAAGATACCGAGCAGGCTTGAGCTTCAGTCTCAACTACCAAAGCTGAAAATGGAGAAGTCTGAGCTGAACAGAGTTTACTCAAAAGTATTGCAGATGGTCTTATATCAACTATACTCAAACCTAAAGGCTCTGTCGCAATTAAAGAAGAATGGCAAGAAAGTTGGAAGGCTGAGGTTTTTACTAGGGAGAATGCTAGGAGATGGATGGGGTTAACTGTTATTGAGGCTGCGAAGAAGGGTTTATTTTGCAGTCTTGAGTTGTATTAGTAGTGGAGAAGCTTATGGAAGTTGCTAAAACCGCGGAGTTTTCGGCTGTTGTTTGGAGAGAAGAAGGGATTTATGTGGCTTTATGCCCCGAGCTTGATGTGGCGAGTCAAGGCAAAAGCGTGGAAGAAGCTCTGGTGAATCTTAAGGAAGCGTTGGAGCTATATTTGGAAGATGAGGATGTTGAGAAGCCTTCTAAAGCTGAGGCTCCAATCGTAACGATAGTTAAGGTGAAGGTAAGTGGCTCTACCCGTAGTCTCAGGGCGCCAAGCAATTAAGGCCTTGACAAAAAGCCGGCTTTCGAGTTGCTGGAAGAAAGGGGAGCCATATAAAGCTGAAGAAAAGGTTAACGACAGGGTTTTCGTGGTGATTGTGCCAGATCACGCGGAGTTGGCGAGAGGGACATTGAAATCGATATTGAGGCAAGCGAACATTACAAGCGAAGAGTTTCTAAAATTACTTCAAGAAGTTTAAGCATTGAAGATTTTGGTTTTTAATTGGCGTTGTTGGCTTAATCCAGAGATGGGTGGGGCTGAAGTTTTTACCTATGAGGTTGCAAAGAGGTGGGTTAGGGCTGGGCATGAGGTTACCTTGTTTACTTCAGGATTCCCGAATTGTGAGCGTGAGGAGGTTTTAGACGGGGTTAGGGTTGTTAGGGCTGGTGGAAGGTATTCGGTTTATTGGAAAGCTAAAGAGTATTATGAAAAGCACTTTTCGAAAGAGGGTTACGATGTTGTTGATGAGATCAACACTAGGCCTTTCCTTACGCCTAAGTTTGTTAATAATGGAGAGAAGATTGTCGCTTTGATTCATCAGTTGGCTAGGGAATACTGGTTTTATGAGACGCCTTTCCCTATAAGTTACATCGGTTATTATCTCCTTGAGAAAAGATGGTTGAAGAATTATGTTGATATTCCCACGGTTACTGTTTCTGAAAGCACGAGGCAGGATTTGCTGGATTTAGGCTTTAAGGAAGTTTTCGTTGTTCCTGAAGGATTAAACTTTAAGCCTTTAAGTGAGGTTCCAGAGAAGGAAAGCTATCCAGTTGTTGCTTATGTTGGGAGGCTGAAGAGGACTAAGAGACCTGATCACGCTGTTAAGGCTTTTAGGGTTGTTAAGGATAGGATTCCTGAGGCTGGGCTTTGGATTATTGGGGACGGGTATTTTAGAAAGGATTTGGAGAGGATGGCAGCTGATGGGGTGAAGTTTTTCAGTGATCTTTCGAATGAAGAGAGGAGGGAGTTATTGAAGAGGGCTTGGGTTTTAGTTAATCCTAGTGTTAGGGAGGGTTTTGGGTTAAATGTTGTTGAGGCTAATGCGTTGGGTGTTCCATGTGTTGCTTATGATGTTTCTGGGTTGAGGGATTCCATTAAAAATGGTGAAACTGGCCTGCTCGTCAAATCTGGCGATGCTCAGGCTTTAGCTGAGGGGCTCTTTAAGGTATTGGAAGATGAAGAGTTGAGAGGAAGGCTTTCTAAAAATGCGTTGGAATACTCAAGAAGTTTCAGTTGGGATAAGACGGCTGACGAATTCATGAAGATTGTTAAGGAAATAGTTTGCGGATGAAGGTTCTGGTTACGGGTGAGGCTGGCTACAAGAGAAGCCTTAACTTCAGCTGGGAGAAGTGTGCCAAAGAAACTTTGGAAGTCTATAGGGAGGTTCTCGGAGGGGTTTAGTGTGGCGATTATTAGCCTCTTGGCTCGTATGATGGACACGCCGTGCATATTAGCGGATGCTTCTTCACGTTCAACCTGTAGACCGTTCTACCTTCCTTTGTATCTGGTCTCATATTCCAACCTTTTACCTTCTCATGCCAGTACCAAAGTGTGCAATAGCCGCCTCCATCAAGCCATTTACAGCCATTGTAATCGTCCCTCAGCCTTCTTTCAGCGCTACTTCGTATCCAGTCTATGCTGTCTTTCAGCTCCTCGAACCTCCGATTGAAGCTTTCAACCTCTTTTCTGAGCTTTGAGACTTCATCAGCAAGATCCTCTAACATTTTTACGTTGGATAGGGAAGATTGGAGTTTGGACACCTGCGTGTCAAGCGCTTTAAGCTTAGAAGCAAGTCCATCGAGCTTGTCAGCCAGCTCGGCTGCCTGTTTAAGCCTAGAGCTTGACGACTCATGCTCTGAGATGAGCTCATGAACCTTGTAAACGCTACAGCTGAGCTTCTCGGCTATCTCCCTGTAACTGAGGCCTTGCCTTCTGAGCTTCAATGCTTCGGGCTTGAGCCTCTTGTCGTCATAGATTTTCCTCGGCATCAAATAACGTTATCTAAAAACGTTATATAAAAATGTTATCTAAGAACGTTAGGAAACCTATGATCGAACCATATACGAAAGCGCTGCTTAGAAGCGTCTTATGTCTCGGACATGTCTCGGTCACGTTACTGTAATGATCCGTTGGTGATCCATATGCGTCGCGTATCCAATGCTATCCATACCATGTCCACCCATATTCAAGACATATCCACCCTGTTTGTAGCGTATCCGCGACGTTTAAATAAGAGTCCCGCGACAGCACATCGAGGGATAGCTATGCCTCTTTACCATGACGAGGAAACCATTAGAAAAGTCCGAGAACTGAGGCGGAAGCACCCAGATTGGGGTGTTAGGAAGATAGGTGAGGAGCTCGGCATATCAAAGGATAAGGCGCACAGGATCCTAAAACGCATCGAGAGGGGAGACATAGAAGTAACGAAGGATGGGAAGGTTATCGATAGATCTAAGCCTAAGGGAATAGTGGCGTTGCAGAAAGCGGTGTCTGAAAGCTTTTTAAGTGGAGGGGAAAAACCCGCCTCTAAGAAGCTTTCAACTGGAAGTGAAGCTGAAGAGGCCCTATCTTCAGATCCTTTAGAGGACTTGTTGAGGATCCCATGGGAGATCGAATGTAACGTGTGCAAGAAGCCGTTTACGCATAGTTTTACCGATGCGGAGATAAATAGCCTTGAAGAAGATGGGTACACCTATGTGGACTGTCCATACTGTGAAGATCGCTTGCCTGGTGATTTGCTAGGGATATTTTCCCGCCCTCACGGAATTTTCATCCGCATGTCGGATGTGTTCAGAGCTTACCTTCGTAAGTCTAAGAGTATTAGAACAAAGAGCGCTTAGAATATGGCAAAAGTAACCAACAAAGCATATGCCCATACTTACACACGAATATAGGTTTGCGGCTGATGAGCATAACCCTCACGTTAAGATCGTCAAGTATGTTGACAAAGGTAAGCGCGTTTTAGATGTTGGGTGCGCAACCGGGTCATTTTCGATCCCTTTGGCGAGGCCGATCATCTGTCTTACGATACTTGGTTTGACGTTTCCGATGTTCGTGGCTAAACGATATATTAAAGAGCTCAAGAGCTCAGAAGCTTTACCTCTGATCTTAAGATCGCTGGGCCTTTACTGTCAAGGTTGCTCAAGATAGAGCTTAAGATGGCTGAGATAGTTCAGGGCTTGGGATAAAGCAAAAGCTCATCATGAGGAGTGAGTTGTGAAAATCTTAGTTGTATCCGAACAGTGGTGGCCTGAGGGTACTGGCGGGATTCTAGCTTCACACCTCATAACTCAGATTCTGAGGGATGCAGGGTTCGAGATAACGGTCATTCACGGCACGAGGAGGCCTGAAACAGTTGAGGATATCGATTACGCTTATACAGAGCTTTTGGCTGTAAGGAATAAGTATAGGCTTTGGATCAACTGCTA
>Ga0185307_1000743_pt1 | contig 19661 bp, 20 predicted proteins | sample LHCtaG_FD_128010 | JGI IMG/M metagenome (GOLD analysis project Ga0185307, IMG submission 128010) | Hot spring microbial communities from Little Hot Creek, USA to study Microbial Dark Matter (Phase II) - LHC4sed_matched (SPADES... | ecosystem: Environmental > Aquatic > Thermal springs > Hot... | reverse complement strand
TGCCCGTGTCGAATACACGCTCCTCCACGTCACACACCCCGCGCGGCAAAACCTCTCGCGAATTCCACAACCTCCTCGGGGTCGAGGGGTCTGCCGTCGTAGCGGCCGAGGAAGCCGTCGGGCTCGCGCAGAATATGCTCCCTGATCAGCGAGGCCAACTGCCCCCGCATGTTGTTCTCCACGACGAGCAGCCTCCTCGAACCCACCTCTCTAGCAAAGCTCTCTCGGGGGAACGGTTCGAGCCACACCACCTGGACGAGCTTCACGCCCTCCAGCTCTTGCAGGGCCTCACGGACAACCATCGTCGTGGAGCCCCACGTTGCGACGGCGATCGCGCCGTCCCCGTAGGTCTTCACACCCTCGCTCTCTGCCTCCTTCTGGATTGCGGAGAGCTTCCTAAACCTCTTCTCCTGCATGGCCCTCACAGTCTTGGAATCTATCGTGCTGAAGCCGTACTCGTCGTGCTCGCTCGTGTTGGCGTAGACGAGCACCCCAGGAGTCCCGGGGAAGGCCATCGGAGACACTCCTGTCTCGGTTATCCTGTACCTGGCGTAGGGCCCCCCGCCCTCGCCGCGCCACACGCTTCCCTCCTCCGGTCCCAGAGGAGGCAGGGCCTCCGCGCTCCAGTAGCTCTCCGCGAGGAACTTATCCATAAGTACTATTACGGGGACCTGGTACTTCCAAGCGAGGTTCATAGCCCTGCAGCCAAGCTCGTAGGCCTCCCTGGGGTTGCTGGGGGCCAGAACAATCCTGGGAAACTCGCCCTGCGAGGCATGGATCACGAACCTGAGGTCGCCCTGCGCTGTGTGCGTGGGCATGCCCGTGCTCGGCCCCGGTCTCTGGACATTCACAACGACGATCGGGGTCTCGGTCATAGCCGCCTGCCCAAGTGCCTCGACCATCAGGGAGAAGCCGCCACCGCTTGTAGCCACAGCCGCCCTGGCACCCGCGTAAGTCGCGCCGATAGCCATGTTGATCGCAGCCAGCTCGCTCTCTGGCTGGAACACGATGATCCCCAGGTCCCTCTGAATCTCTGCCAAGAAGTGTAGAATGGGCGAGGCGGGGGTCATCGGGTAGGCAGCGAAGAAGGTGAGGCCCCCGGCAAGTAGACCTAGCGCCAGCGCCGAGTTGCCGTCTATCAGAAGCTCGTCCCCGCTCCTCCCTCTGGGAGCGGCTCCCACGGGAAACCTGCCGTGCAGCTGCAGGCCAAGGTGAAAACCCCTCTCAGCTAGCCTCGCATTAAGCTCCGCGGCTTCCCTAGACCTGAACTGCCTCCTGACAACATTTTTCAGCGTATCCAGGTCCCCGCCTAGCATGCCGAAGAGCGCGCCCACCAGCACGGTGTTAACAGCGACCGGGGGACCGCCCTCCTCCCTGACCACCTCACGCGCGGGCAGGGCGACCACCCTGGGGTCGCTCGTGGCGTCTGTCGTGTCGCAGAGAGCTACGGCCTTTTCGTGAAGACGCCCGATGTTGGAGTGCAAAGCCCCCCGATCCAACGCTAGAAGGACGTCGACCCTCCTCCTGTGCGAGTACACAGGGCGCCTGGGCGACGCGACGACGAGCGCCCACTGCTGCCCCCCGCGTATCAGGGAGGGGTACTCGTTGGTGACGAAGACGTGATAACCCTGCCTCAGTAGCGTCTTGCCGATAATTACGCTCGATGCGAAGACGCCTGCGCCGGCCGGGCCTGCTACCAGCACGTAAACCTCTCCGTCACTCACGGGGATCTCCGCTGAACTATGTCAAAATGCTGTTAAATATTCTTCACGCGCTAGAGCTCCAGGCGGCTCAGCGAGGCCAGTACTTTCTCCCTAACTCGGGAGGGGGGCGGCGGCTCCTCAAGGATCTTCCCCTCCCTCATGAACAGCTTTGTCAGCAGAAGCATGGGTTTACCGCACTTGGGGCACTTGGGGTGCTCGTCCTCAAGAGCCACGACGTCCACGTCGCAGGAGGTGCACCTGTACACCTTCTTCCTCCCGGGAAGCTTCCCCCTCTTCGATATCGGTATCCACCTGCCGTCCTTCTGCACAGCAACTATGTCCATCGCGTAATCTATGGGGGGTGCAGTAGCTATGGCAGCCCCGACCCCGAATGCATCCGCACCTGCCTCCTTGAGCGAGGGGATCTTGTACTCGTCGATGCCGCCGGACACAACCACCTTCACGTGCTCGAAGCCGTTCACCTTGAGCTTCCACTTCACCTCCCTGACTATCTCCTCCATGCTACCCCTCCTGCTCCCCGGTGTGTCGAGCCTGACACCCCATAGCTTGCTGCCCAGCAGCTTCGCGGCGAGGAGCGCCTCCTCTGCCTCGTCGAGGAACGTGTCCGCGAGAACCACGCGGGGCACATCGCTCTCGATTACCTCGTCGAAGGCCTTCCAGGCTAGAGTGTGGTCGCCGTAGAACACCCTGAATAGGATCATGAGGCTATGTGGCATAGTGCCCGTGGGCTTTATGCCGAGCGCTCTGGCGCCCGAGACTGCTGAGACGCCATCGGCACCGCCGATGTACGCGTAGTACTCCACGAAGGTCGCCAGGGCTGGATGCTGTCGCCTGGCACCGAAGGACAAGACAAGCCTGTCGCCGGCGGCCTTCTTGACCCGTGCCGCCTTCGTAGCTATCCCGGAGGCGGAGGCCAAGAAGCCTAACAGCGGCGTCTCGAGCTCCAGGAACTCGCCGTAGGGTCCCTCGATGGAGAGGACTGGCACCCTTGCGCCGTAGAAGTCCGCCCTCCTGATGTACTCACCCTCCTCTAGCGCATACGCATCGACCCTTCTGCCCTCGAGAAGCTTGAGGACCTCGCGCAAGCCAGCGAATATAGCCCACTTGTACCCGTCTGGCAGTCCGCTCACGGTGACCTCCGCGTGGACAACCGCGTTCAGCAGGCCGTACCTCTCGAGAATGCGCCTTGTCCTGGTAAAATAGACGTCTGTAGTCAAACCCTGCTTTATCTCCTCCGGCAGCGCATATACAAATTCGCTCCCAGCCATACAGTTCACGCGTTGTCGCCGGGCACTGAGATTTAAGGCTCGCGCGCAGGGGGAAGATTGGTGCGAGTGTATGGTGCGGCCGCCGGGATTTGAACCCGGGATCTGCGGCGTGGCAGGCCGCCATCCTACCAGACTAGACTACGGCCGCTGGCAGTGGGTAAATTTACCAGGGGATTTTTAACCTTTTTCCCCGCGCGCTCACCGCTCCTGGACGTAGGGCTTGAGCAGCGCGGCGAGCTTCGAAGGCTCGGGGTTGTACAGCCTGACCCTCTGCTTAACCCTAGTGCCCATGACCTGCTGCTCTAGCTCTAGCTCCACGAACCTGCGCCTGGTGTTCACCGTTATCCTCCCCTTCGCCGGGAACACTATGGGGAGCCTCTCATCAACGAGGAGGCCTCGAGTTGTCACCTTGTACTTCGAGGCTATTTGAAGGGTTCCTGTCTTTCCCTGGAACTTTCTCGCCGCGATACCTGTGGCTACCGAGAAGATGTAGAAGACGCCGTAGAACGTGAGGAAGGAGAGGAAGTTAGCCAGCTTCGCGTCATCAGTGAAGCTCCTGCCCAGGCTCAGGAAGGAGTCTCTGACCCACGGCAGGGAGTACATGACTAGGAACAGGAGGATGGCGAGGAAGGGCAACATCGCGTACTTGGCCTGCGCGGCCAGCTCGGGGCGTGTGTTCTCAAAATCCTTCTCCCTCAGCTTCGCTACCTCTGTCGAGGGTGCCTCGTAGATGACCTCGCCCTTGCTAACCTGCTCTATATCCCTAAGGATCCCCCTTGCCTGCCTGCCTGTCAGCAGCAGGAGGATCCCCATGAACACCACGAAGTAAAGGGTAAAGAAGAGGCCTGTGTGCTCGGGGTAGTTAGCATTCACGTACGCGAAGATGACCATCAGCGCCATTCCTAGTCCGTACTGCAGCATCACGTACTTGCTCATACTGGGCTCCTATGCCCTAGCCTGAGAGCACTTATAAACAGTGCGTGGCGGGCGTAGAGAACCTTTCGGGAAAAAGCTTGAAGCCCAAATAAAAACCTGGGCTTCTCAACTGTAGAGACCCGAGGTCTTTAGAATTCCTCTTCCTCCTCTTCCTCCCACTCCTCCTCTTCCTCTTCCTCCCACTCTTCTTCCTCGAAGTCTCCCCATTCCTCCTCTTCTTCCTCTTCCTCTTCCCACTCTTCCTCCTCCCACTCCTCCTCTTCCTCTAGCCAGGTGTAGAGCTTCATGTTCTGTCAGATTGGCGCGCTATTTGGTCATATATATTCTTATCTTCACCTCTGATTCCTAGCTGGAGAGAAAAGAATATCTCCTTAAGAGGAGGTATTCGCGAAGAAAAGCATGAGCAAGCCTCTCGTCGAGATAGAGGAACTCACCACGGAGTCTGTGACCAAGCTCTTATTGAGCCTGGGGGCGGAGAGGGTTGCCGTCTTCTCGGAAGACTGGAAACTTCTGTTCGCCCACCCCACTGAGGAGGAGGGTGATTCGCTGAAGAGCATTGGAGCCTCGCTCTCCATCTTCCTCGATGAGTCCAGTCCGTGGTTGTTCCTGCGGCGGGAGGAACGCACCGTCGTGCTTGTGAAAGTGGAGGGCGCGTTTATCGTTGTGGAGGGCGATATAAAGCCGAGTGACGCGGATCTGGTCGTTCTCCTCGGCAGGCTTCTCGTCGAGTAGCTCAGTGCGGCAGCGCTCGTCACCGCTCAGCGCTTTTAATCCCTCAGCACCGCAGAGGGTGGTGGAGGAGGTTTATTAAAAGTTTCTTCGGCAAATTTCTGCGAGAGAGATGAAGTACGCCATAGCTGTCGACATAGGAGCGACAAACACCCGCGTAGCGCTCGGCAGCAGTGAGGGCGAGCTTCTCGAGATTGTCGTCTTCAGCACCTGGGAGGCGCGAAGCCCGGAGGAGTACATTGCCAGGATAGCTCGGATCGCGATGGAGCTCGAGAAGAAGCACGGTGTGGTGGCTGCCGGGGTTGGCGTGGGATCCCCAGGGCCTCTCGACATGAAGAGGGGGGAGGTTGTCAACGCTCCTAATATGCCGTTTAAAAGAATTGAGGTCGTTCGTCTCCTCCGTGAAGCCTTGAAGAGGCCGGTGGCCTTTGCGAACGACGCCGTCACGGCCGCAGTCGGGGAGAAATGGTGGGGTCTAGGGCGGGATAAGGAGAACCTAGTGTACGTTACGATAAGCACTGGTATAGGGGGAGGCGTGTACGTTGATGGTGAGCTGCTGCTGGGGAAGGAGGGGAATGCTCACGAGATAGGGCACATGGTTGTGGACGTTGAGGGTAGGCTCGTGTGCGGGTGCGGCAAGAGGGGGCACTGGGAGGCCTACTCCTCTGGCAGGGGGATACCGAGCCTGGCCAGGTTCCTGGCGGACGCCGACCCCGCGCTCAGAGAGGGGACGAGTCTTCCCCTAGGGTCCACGCTGACAGCGAAGGATGTTTTCGATGCATTCAGGAAGGGCGATCCACTGGCGAGAAGAGTTGTCGAGTGGGTGAACAGGTTTAATGCCTGCGGCTTCGCCAACATTGTGAATGCTTACGACCCAGAGCTGATCACGGTGGGAGGCTCTGTTGCGCTCAACAACCCGGACGTGCTGATCCAAGGACTGAGAGACAGGGTGGCGGAGTACGCGGTGAATAAGGTTCCCGAGATAACGCTCACCAAGCTCGGCCCCAACGTTGGCCTCTTAGGTGCGCTGGCGCTGGGCCTTGGTCTGGAGAAAAAAGTACCCTTGGTTTAGCGGAGCCTCACCCACCTGGTTTTCTCCTTCTCGTCCATTAGCTGAACGCCGAGCTTCAAGAGCCTCTCTCTGATGTAGTCTGCCAGCTCGTAGTTCTTCTCGCGCCTCAGGATGCTCCTGACCTCAACCAGCAGGTCTATCAGCGCGTCTGCCTGCGGGGCCTCGGGCGGGATCTCAGCAAAGTCGCTGTCGAGCACTCCGAGAACCCTGTTGAACTCCCAGAAGAAGTTGTAGGCCCTGAGAGCCAGCGTGAACGAGGGCTTCTCCCCGATCTTAGAGAAAACCAGCCGCGTGAGCCCCATCACAGCGGCGAATGCCCCGCTCGCGTTGAAGTCGTAGTCCATGCTTGCGTAGAAGCGCTCGCGCAGCGCTGCCATCTCCCTAAGCACCTCGAGCTCGTCGTCCTCGAGACGACCCCTGGGCTCAGTCTCCTTTAAGATCTGCTTCAGCAGGGACGCTGCCGCGCGTAGCCTCGCGAGGTTCTGCGATGCCTGAGAGATACTCTCATCCGTGAAGTCCAGCAGAGTTCTGTAATGCGCGGATGCCAACCAGAGCCTCAGCGCGAGCGGGTCGTACTTCTGGAAGGCTTCGCGCAGCGGTATGATGTTGTGCAGGCTCTTGCTCATCTTCTCCCCCCGTATCTGCAGCATTCCCGTGTGTAGCCAGTACTTCACCCAGGGTCCCTCTCCGAAGAACGCCTCACTCTGGGCCCTCTCGTTCTCGTGGTGTGGGAATATGAGGTCCGTCCCCCCGCCGTGGATGTCGATTCTCCTGCCCAGGTACCTCGACGACATCACGCTGCACTCTATGTGCCACCCCGGTCGCCCAGGCCCCCAGGGGCTCTCCCACCACGGCTCTCCGGGCTTCGCGGCCTTCCACAGCGCGAAATCGTAGGGGTGCTTCTTCTCCTTCGCGAACTCCTCCTGGCTCCACTGCTGCTTGTCAAGCCTGCCGCTAAGCTTACCATAGTCGCCGTAGGTATCCACGTCGAAGTAGACACTCCCGCTCGGCGCCACATACGCATAACCCCTCTCGATGAGGCCCTGCACGAAGGAGATAATGTCACCTACGTGGTCTGTGACCCGGGGGTGCACGTCTACGCTGATATTGAGCTTAGACAAGGCCTCCCAGTAGTCCCTCGTGCATGTGTCCACGATCTCCCTCCAGTCGCGCCCCTCCTCCTGCGACCTCCTAATGATCTTGTCATCTATGTCGGTGATGTTCTGCACGTGCAGTACATCGTACCCCTTGAGCCTCAGGTACCTCTTGATTACATCGAAAGCAACGTAGGTCCTTGCGTGGCCCAGGTGGCTGTAATCGTAGACCGTCGGACCGCAGACGTAGATGCCAACCCTGCCTGGGCTGAAGGGCTCGAAAACCTCTAACGCCCGCGTGAGCGTGTTGTAGACCTGCAGCACAATACTCAACCACCCTTGCGCAGAGTAAGTACAGGTGAAGAGGATATATCCGTTTCCGTGGATCAACCGCCGTGAAAATACTCTTCACGCACGAAAGCCGCCTCGCGCGTATCTTAAGCTCCGAGGATAGATTCCTCGTGGCGGACCAGCTGGGCGTGAGATTCCTCGAGAAGCCCGGCCTGCGCCCCCACTTGGCTGTCGAGAAGCCGGATGTAGCGACACTCGAGGAGGCTTGGGAAAGAGTGCTGGACGGAGGCTACACCGGGCTTGTGGCCGTGGGTGGCTGGGTGGCCGCAAGTTCCGCGAAGGCCCTCTCCCTGGGTAAGAGAGGATCGCTCCGGCTGAGGGGTATGCTTTTTGAGAGCAGAGTGCCTCTACTGCACGCGGCCACGATACCCCTGGACGTGGGGTTCTGCACTACTCTCTCCGAGCTCTCGATGGTCTGGGACCCCCTGATCCCCGTCTACTACACAGTGGCCCTTAAGCACACCGTGGTACTGCCCCTGGAGGAGTTCGAAAAAATTCTGACGCCAAGCCCGGAGCAGCGCTACGTCCTCTCGAGGGATGCGCAGCTCCTAGGCGTCAGCACCGCCCCGCTTGGGGGCGCATGCGGCGCGGTGGGCTTCTGCCTCAGCTACGCGTTGAAGGCGCCTGGCCCATTCCTATCCCTGGTGCTCTCACTCGCCGCGCTCTCCGGGAGAACCCCCCTCGAGGTGTCGGGGATTCTGCAGAGGCTCTCCGGTGGAGAGGAGTGCCCTGACTGGCTGCTGCGGCTCGCCCGCAGGAAACTCGACTACCTAGCCGAGCACGCTTGGAGCTACTACTCCCTGTCTTTCGCCCGGGCGGGTTTACGCTCTAGGTATGAGGCCTTCAAGTTCTTCAAGTCAGAGCTGAGGAAGTGCCTATGACCTTGAGGAACCTCCTCGCTCTCTCCGTCTTCGGGCTCCAGAGCAGGCTCGCGCCGCCCTCCTCGACGATCACTCCGTCCTCCATTATAACCACCCTGTCCGCGATCTCCCTCGCGAAGTCCAGCTCATGGGTTACAACCATCATCGCTATGCCCCTGCGCGCCACGTCCCGGAGCGTCTCCAGGACCTCGGCCTTGAGCTCGGGGTCCAGCGCCGAGGTGGGCTCGTCCAGAAACAGGATTATGGGGTCCATGGCGAGAGCCCTTGCTATCGCGACTCTCTGCTGCTGGCCCCCGCTAAGCTGGAGCGGATACTTCTCGCAGTACTCCTCGAGGCCCACCAGCTTCAGCACTTCCAGGGCCTTTCTCCTAGCAGCCTCCTTGCTGTAGCCCTTCACCAGCCTCAGAGGCAGGGCTACGTTGTCGACAACCTTCATGTGGGGGAAAAGGTTGTAGCTCTGAAAGACAAAGCCCGTCTTAGCGCGCGCCCTCCTGAGGTCTACCTGCCCCGAGGTGAGATCCTCGCCATCGAGCACCACCCTACCCGACCAAGGCCTGACCAGCAGGATGGCTGTTTTCAGCAGCGTGCTCTTCCCGCTGCCGCTGGGCCCCATTATCACGACCTTCTCGCCCTCCCTCACCGACAGCGAAACCCCCTTGACCACCGCTTTGTTCTCGTACCCGGCTACAACGTTCTCGAGTAGTAGAACCTCTCCGGCCATGTCTCACGCACCCGCGTAACCGGGTATTCTGAGCATCTTCTCCAGGCGCCTGGAGCCGTGGGAGAACAGGTAGCAGACCACGAAGTAAATTAGCGCAACCACCAGGTAGGCCTCGAACGCCCTGTAAGTGCGCGCCGCGACGTACTCCCCCCTCCTCGTGAGCTCCACTATCCCGATAACGCTCGCCAGCGAGCTCTCCTTGAGCACTGTGACAAACTCGTTGACAAGAGCTGGTATCGAGATCCTCAGGGCCTGCGGGAGTATCACGTACCTGAGCGTCTGGAGGTATGAGAAGCCCAGAGCCTCCGCTGAGAGAATTTGCGAGTCAGGTATCCCCTTGACCGCGGAGCGGAAGATCTCGGCCTGGTACGCGGCGCTGTTGAGCCCAAGGGCTACCACCGCCGAGGTAAAGGCATCAAGTTTTATGCCCAGCGAGGGTAGGCCAAAGTAGATGACGAATATCTGGACAAGTAGGGGCGTCCCCCTCACGGGCTCGATGTAGAGCCTTGAGAGAAAGCCTAGAGGCGATAAACCTAGAGCTAGCAGGAGCGAGCCCAGCGCAAGGCCTATCGCAAAGGACAAGAGCGTTATTTGAAGTGTGGTCACAATACCCTGGGCTATAAATAAAAAGTTTTCAGCCAGGAAGTCTATCAATGCGAGCACCCCCTTCAGCCGCTGGGGAGAGGATTTAAAGATATCACTAAACTAAAAGATCGCTTTGCGAGGGCTGGGTTGGGCTCAGCCAGCCTCGCCCAACCACTTCAGGATTTCCTGCTGGAAGATCTTGTCCATCTCGCCGCTGTTTATCAGCTCCTCGATGACGGAGTTCACCACGTACTTTAGGTCCTCGGCTCCCTGCGGTACAGCTACCGCTCCGCCTATAGTGGGAACCCCAACGTAGGTCGCTATTTTGAGATCTGGGTCCTTTATCGTGAGAGCCTCGCCTATCTTATCCCCCACGATTATCGCGTCGATGTCGCCCCTCTTCAGCACCATTACCATCTCGGGGTAGACTCTGTCGTAGGACTTGATATCGGCAGCCTTGCCCTTCAGGTTTTCGAGGGCCCATTCCTCCTGTATTGTGCCGAGCTGAACCCCGATCCTCTTCCCGTAGAGATCCTGCTCGGACTTGATGTCGGAAGTCTTCAGCGTGACAACCGCGTAGCCCTTGCCGAAGTAGTACGGCAGGGAGAAGTCTACCTCCTTCTCGCGATCCGCCGTGGGGGTCATGTCGGCCAGTATCATGTCTATGTCGCCCTTCTTCAGAGCTTCTATGAGGGCGGCGAACTTCATGTCCTTGATTTCAAGCTGCACACCCAGCTTCTGAGCGATCCTCTTCGCTATCTCTATATCTATGCCGGCGTACTGCCCATTCTTGTCGATGTACTCGAAGGGCGGCCAGTCGGCGGACGTACCCACGATCAGCTTACCCCTGCTCTTTATTTTGTCAACGTAGCCTGCAGTATGTGCCCCGGGTGCAGCTAAGAGGAGGGCGGATAGGTAGGGTCCTAGCAGTAGGCCCACAAGAAGGCCTATCACGAAGCCCGCCGCCAGGAAACCCACAGTCTTAGCCTGGAGCCTCGCGGTCTTCTGGCTCATGGCTTTCAGCAGTGTTTACTACCGCAGCTTAAATTTGTTTTCTTTGATTAATGATTCTTCAATACAAGTTAAAATACTTGATTTATAAACACTTCTATGAAAGAATTATAAGAGAGCTGGGAGCAAGAATGCACTAGCATGAGAGGTGGTCAGAGCCTAGTGAAAATAGCTCAGAAGCTCATCCTAGCGATGCCTTACGTACTAGAGGCCATGAGGTTGGACATTGTCAACTATGCATCTCTAGCAAGGCTCCTCAAGGCAGACATGGAGAGGCTCGCCGGGAGACCACTGAAGGAGGGGGCTGTCAAAGTGGCTGTGCTCAGAGCCGCGAAGAGCCTACTCGAGGACTACCCTCCGCCCGACAGGCTTTCCAGGGCGCTTGCCGGCGGTGAGCTCAGGGTAGTCCAGGGGCTGGCCGCGCTCTCACTCCCGGCGTCCAAGCGCGCGGAGCTGGCGAGGCTGCTCAGCACGCTGGGAGAAGAGGAGTTCGTCCAGGTAGCTCAGGGCTTGTCCGCGATCACCCTCATCCTTAGGGAGAGAGCCGCCGAGAACCTGCTGTCGAGGCTCGGCGTGCAAGAAGTGCTGCAATTTCTCAGGGATCAAGCAGCAGTGATCATCACAGGCTCGCCTGACATCCTGGTTACGCCTGGAGTGGTTTCGGCTCTTGCCCTCTCCCTCTCGAGCAGGGGGATTAACCTCACAGAAGTTCTCTCCAGCTACAGGGACGTAATCTTCGTGATGAGCAGAGCCGACTCTGCGAAAGCATTAGAAGTGCTCAGGAACCTCCTTGAAGTTCTCCGCCAACGCTTTGGGACCTGAGCAGGGCGTCCACGGTCTCCGCTAGCTTGATGAAGCTCTTCGCCGCCTCGCTATTGGGGAACGCCAGGACGAAGGGTACGCCCGAGTCGGCACTCTCGCTTATGCGGGGGTCTATCGGGATCTCCGCAAGCAGCCTCACCCCGGTCTCCTCCGCGAGCCGCTCCGCACCACTCTTGCCGAAGATGTAGTGCTTGGTGCCGCAGACGGGGCATACAAAGCAGCACATGTTGTTCACAAGCCCGAGGAGGGGGATCTTCAGCTGCCTGCAGAACGTCACTGCCTTCTTCACGACCACCCTGGACAGATCGCTTGGGGTTGTGACGACTATCGCGCCGTTTAACCCCTTTATCAGCTGGGCTATTGTCAGCGGCTCGTCGCCCGTGCCCGGCGGCAGGTCCACCAGGAGGTAGTCCATCTCGCCCCACGCGACCATCGACAAAAGCTCCCTGATGAAGGAGGTCTTCATGGGGCCGCGCCATATGAGCGCCGTCTCCTCGTCTGGGAGCATCAGATCCGCCGAGACGACGCGGACTCCTCCAGCGCCGACCAGCGGTATAAGGCCCGCGGGCCCGGCATAGATCGCCTGGCCGTGCACCCCGAGGAGCTTCGGCACCGAGGGACCGTGCACGTCCGCGTCAAGCACACCGACTGTGTAGCCCTTGGCCGCGAGCGCCGCTGCGAGGTTAGCCGTAACCAGGCTCTTCCCGACACCGCCCTTCCCGCTTAGAACCGCGACCCTGTACCTGATGGTGCTGAGCCTCCTCGCAGCCAGCTCTTCCTGCTCCCGTATGCGGCGCAAAATCTCCAGTTTGAGCTGCCTTTCCTTCTCCGCGCTCACAACCCCGCCCATGCCGGGGAGTTGTAGAAAAGCGTTTCTCCGCGTAGACGTTAGGCCCAGGGGGCTAGAGGAGCATCATCACAAGGGAGAGGCCTGTCATGAGAATCCACACAACAGGGTTCCATGAGAGGACTTTCCTCCCGTCGAGGGGGCCTATCGGTAGGAGGTTGAAGAACGCAATCCAAAAGCTGAAGCGAGCGACCACGTGCTGCCCCAGCGCTAGCGCGAAGAAGCCGAGCAGCACATTGACGAGGGGGCCTGCGGCTGAGATTACACCGTCCACTCTCCTATTGTAGCCCGGCGCGGCGTACACGTACACAGCTCCGGGGGCTATGAACTTCACGGGTACAAAGGGGATCGCGGAGAGGAGAGTGAGCAGCAGGAGCAAGGGGTCCAGCTTGTACCTGGCCGGGAAGCCGTAGTACAGCGCAACGAACTTGTGGGCGAGCTCGTGCGGGACGTATATGACGAAGGAGAAGGCCAGCAACTTCAGCAAATGGAGGGTGGAGAGGCTCCACGCGTAGTAGCCGGTGAAGGCCGCGAACACCGCTAGCACGGCTACGAGCAGCTCGGCAAGCTCCCCCTTGTAGAACAGCTGAGACACAGCCTCGCAGGAGCAGTCCCTGAAATATCTCTTTCGCAAGCACCCACAGGAGCATGCTTTTTAACCCCCCATGGTCTCCCAGCACTCGTGCCCATAACCAGGAGAAAGTTTCTAGTAGGGCTAGCCGCAGCCGCTGCGCTTGGCGTGTTTAGCTACTATCTCTACACATCGACAACTCCCCACAGGAGAGTGCTGAGAGTCTACAACTACAGCGCCTACATAAACCCGGAGGTGATCAAGGAGTTCGAGAAGAGGTACGGCGTGGAGGTAGTGTACGACGAGTATGAGAGCGCCGATGAGGCATTCGCGAAGCTGAAGCTAGGCGGCGGGGGCTACGACGTTATCGTGCTCACCGACCAGTACGTACCCCAGGCGATAAAGCAAGGCTTGATACGCCCTCTCGATAAATCGCTGATACCGAACCTAGCGAATGTTGATAGCTTCTTCTTCGAGAACCGCTTTGACCCTGGCTTGAGATACTCGGTGCCCTACGGCTGGGGTACAACGGGGGTAGGCTACAATGCAAAGTACGTAGCAGAGGGGGAGATAGAGGGCTACGAGCAGCTCTTCGACACGGAGGGTTTCCTACCCAGGCACAAGGGGAGGGTTTCCATGCTGGAGGAGTTCCTCGAAGTGGTCAACGCCGCCAAGCTGTACCTAGGCATACCGCTGGACGACTGGAGTGAGGAAGCCGCTAGCAGGGTGATCGAGCTGCTTAGGAGGCAAAAAGAGTTCTTAGCCGGGTACTACGGGGCCAGCTTGTACATACCGGGGCTCGTGCAGGGCACGCTGCATGCAGCCCAAGCGTGGAGCGGGGACATCATGCAGGCTCAGAGCGAGGAAAGGAGCGTGAAGTACGTGCTACCAGAGGAGGGCGCTTTCGTCTGGATAGATTTCATGACCATCCCGAGGGGCGCCAGGGAGGTCGAGCTGGCGCACCAGTGGATAAACTTCCTCCTCGAGAGGGAAGTAGCTGCGAAAAACACGAGCTACACCTACTACCCGAGCCCGCTGAGAGTAGAGCTTGTGAAAGACCTGCTGGACCCCGAGATCCTCGAAAACCCAGCTGTGTACCCACCTCCTGGCTCGAAGCTTATAATGACGGAGCCACTCACAGAGGAAGCCCTGCAGGTACTCGAGAGGATAAGCACCGCTGTAAGAAGGGTTTAGGAGGATTAGCTCCTCGAGCTCCTGGCGAAAACCTGTTTTGTGTACACGTAGCTCGCAAGCAAAGATACTGCAATCATTATCGCTGCCAGCGCGTTAAGGTCCTGGGTAGCCCGGCCCCTTGCTGCTCTCGCCCAGATCACGAGCGGCAGAGTCTTGAAGCCCGGCCCCGTCGTGAAGGCTGTTTTGATGAAGTCGTCGAAGGACATAGAGAAGGTTATAAGGAGAGAGCTGACAACCCCCGGAGCGGCGAGCGGGAAGTAAACCCTGATGAAGACGTCGAAGGGCCTGGCTCCCAGTGTCAACGCGGCAGCCTCGACGTTCTCCGAGGTTGCCAGGAACTGTGGCTTCAGCGCGACGTAGGCGTAGGAGATGTTGTACGCTGTGTGCCCTATGAGCACCGTCCAGAAGCCTAGCTCCGCGCCGGCGTAGTAGTAGAGCATGAGGAGCGATACAGCCTCAACGATCTCCGGCATGACGATCGGGACGTAGAAGAAGCTGTCCGCAAAGCTTGCGCGGCGCCTCTTCGCGAAGTAGTACGCGGCAACCCCGCCGAGGAGCGTGGAAACCAGGGATGATGACAGCGCGACCATTAGGCCGTTCAATGCGGCCCTGATAACCTCCGCATCCGTGAGGAGCTTGGCATACCACATCAGAGTGAAGCCCTCCCACGCACCCGGGTAGCGGGACGAGTTAAAGGACTGCGCCACGACATACGCAAGCGGGATGTAGAGGAGCGCTAGCAGTGCTAGCGTGTAGCCGCGTAGCAGGGCGTTAAGCCTCATAGCCCAGCCCCCAGCGCGTGTAGGCGTACACGATGGCAAGAGACACCAACGTGACTATGAACGCGAGCGTGGAGCCCACGGGCCAGTTCCTGTACTTGAGGAAGAGGTCCCATATCAAGTAGCCCATCGTATAGCCGTAAATCCCTCCCAGCATCGCGGGGACGACAAACTCCGTGAAGCTCATGAGGAAAACGAGCGCAACCCCTGAAGCTATCCCCGGTAGCGACAGCGGGAGAACAACCCTGAGGAAGACATAGTGGGCTCTGGCTCCCAGGGTCTGTGCAGCCTCGAGGAGCCTCCTCTCAACCCTCTCGAAGGAGGAGAAGAGGGGTAGGAGCATGTACGGCAAGTACTCGTAGACCATGCCAACCACCATGCCCACGTAAGTGTTGGCAAGCCCCAGCACCGAGAGGACGTTCATAAGCGCGTAGGCCTTTAGGAGGAAGTTCACCAGCATGGGAACTGTGAAAGCTGCGAGATACCTACTCTTCCTCTCCTCATCCTCCACGTGGAAGGAGAGGTAGTACGCCGCCGGGAGGGATACGAGGAATGCCAAAGCCGTGGTTACAACCGCAAGCACTAACGAATACGCCATTATGGAGGTGTAGTCTGGGTCAAGCAGCACTTGGGCGTAGAGCGAGGGGCCCTCGGGCTTCAGGCTCTCAGCCAGCATTATCAGCAGCGGTAGGTAGAATGTAGCCAGCACATAGGCCAGCGGGGCTGCTGCTAGCAGCACCAGCACGCTTGGCAGCGAGGGTTGTCTGCTCAATCGAGGTACACCTTCATCTCCGAGGCTTCCACGTAGACATTAACCACGCTGCCGGGCTCCAGCGGCGCTGCCTCCCTGGTGGGCGCCAGGGCCTCCAGCATTACGTCACCCCAGCCCCTGAAGAGTAGCTTCGTGAAGGGGCCCAGGAACACCTTCTCTGCCAGCTGAACTCTGAGTCTGAGCGCGCCGTCACCCACGGGATGAGTTAGGCTGATGCTCTCGGGGCGGAAAAGCAGCAGGACTTCCCCCGTGTAGTTGCCCAGGCCGGGCAGGAGCCTCTCCAGGTTTATCTCAAGATCCCCCAGCTTTACAAGGCCGTTCACAGCCCTTGCGGAGATCATGTTGACCTCGCCCAGGAAGGATGCCACGAATGCATTGGCCGGGAAGTGGTAGACCTCCTCAGGAGTCCCGACCTGCTGCACCACGCCATCCTTCATCACCGCAAGCCTGTCCGAGAGCATCATAGCCTCGTTGCGGTCGTGCGTGACGTAAATCGTAGTCACACCGGTCTCCCTCTGCAGCCTCTTCAGCTCGTGGATGAGCTCGATGCGTATCTTGTAGTCCAGGTGGCTGAAAGGCTCGTCGAGGAGCAGCAGCTCCGGGTCGCGGGCGAGAGCCCTGGCGATAGCTACTCTCTGCTGCTGACCCCCACTGAGCTGGCTGATCTTCCTGTGGGCGAACTCCTCGAAGGGGAGCTTAACCAGCTGGAGGACCTCTCGAACCCTCCTCTCGATCTTGTCGCTGGGCCAGCCGGCGATTTCGAGGCTGAAGGATACGTTCCGGTACACGGAGAGGTGGGGGAAGAGCGCGAGATCCTGGAAGACCATCCCGATGGGCCTCTCGTAGGCCGGCACGTCTGTGACATCCACCCCGTCGAAGAAGACTCTGCCCTCGTCTGGCTTCAGGAGGCCGGCGAGTATCCTAAGCAGGGTGGTCTTCCCGCAGCCGCTTGGCCCTAGGATGCTGAAAAGCTCCCCCCTCCTCACCGTCAGGCTGACGCCTCTGAGCGCTTGTGTCACCCCCCTGTCTCTGTAGACCTTCGAAACGTTCTCGACCCTGACCTCTACACCCCGAGCCATCTCTCTGGGGACCCCGGAGAGAGGGCACGTTTAAAAACATATCTATTTTGATCAGCCGAGCTTGTAGGGCTTCAACCTCTTAATCTCCGAGAGCACCTTCTCCACGAAAGCATCTACATAAGCCCAGCCAACGCCCTTCTCGGCCAGGAGCTCTCTGATGTAGCTTTCGGTGGCCGCGTAGCTCCTAAACTTCTCGTTGAGCTCCCGCCAGGGAATACCCCTGAGCGCCTCGGCCAGCTTCTCGTCGAAGGGGAGGACGCCCTTCAGCATGAGAAAGGCGATGGCGGGGTACCCCAGGTACCCCTTGTACAGGGAGCCGTTATCGTTAGAAGAGATTCCCAGCCTCCCGTCCCATACCACGCGGTAGGTCCTAGTGCCGTCAGACCCCATAACCCTTGCCTCCGTCTCGCTCACGAGCTCAATCCTGCCGTCAGCTATGCACCCGAGAGCCTCGAGAACCTTTATCCTAGGCGGCAGCTTCCAGTAGGCCACGTTTACTAGAGAGCAAGGGCAGTGATTTATTCTCAGCGTGCAGGGTAGCCCAGTGGGAGCAGGTATGAGGGTCTCTCGATGCCGCTGAGTGCTGACAGGCCCTCGTCCTCGAAGGCGCCGACTGCCACCGTGCCCAGGGATTCCTGCACCGCGTTCAGGTACACGTTCTGCGCGACGAGCCCTGCCTCCACCTCGCTCGCGAGCCCCTCTCCGCCCAGGACCACGGTTGCGGGTGCTCTGCAAACACAGTGCTGCCTTAGGGAGAGGGAGCAGAGCTCGTCCATGTAGTCGCCGAGCCTGAGAGGTTCAAGCTCCATGCTCCTCGGGTTGAAGGCATAAACGCCCTTCTCCAGGCCTCGAACCCTGCCTGCGACAACCACCGCCTCCACCCGGTAGTCACCCTGCAGGCGGGGGTACGGCCTCCCCCCAGGCGTTAGCTCGCCCAGCGACCACTTGAGAACGCGTAAGATAACCTCGGAGTCCACACTCTTCTTGGCGTAATCCCTAACACTCCTACGCTCGAGAAAAGCCCTGTCCAGCGAGATGCTGGGCTCCAGCTGGAAGCCCCGGCACAGCGCGCCCCTCTCCTCCTTTAGGACAACCCTGACACAGGGAGTTTCTCCGTCGCTGTTGAGCTCTAGCGCCACTATGTCCGCTGAAGCTGACAGGCCGTGGGAGGCCAGCGACAGGAGGAGATTCTGAAGCACGTGGCCTACCTCGAGCCTCACGTAGCGGTACCCCCTCTCGCCGTAGAACACGTAGGTGCGCTGAGCCTCGGCCGCTACGAGGAAGCCGTTGAAGAAGCCGCCGGGCTCCTCCACCTCCTCAAGGCTGTGGTTAAGCGGATTGTACCTCCACGCACCCTCGCCGATGGGGAGGCCACCCGCCGAGAAAACGTAAAGGTGCAGAGGGTAGATGCCGCCCGCCGAGGGTACCGTTCTCCGGCCGTCGGCGAGCAGCCCTTGCGCCGAGAAGGTTATCCTAGATAGGCACTCGGTGCCGCAGGGGCCCGCCTCGAGGACGGCCCCGCTGGCCAAGCACCAGAGAGCCTCCCTCAGCCATGGGCGCTCGCGCAGTGCAGGCCTAGGTAGCTTAATCGCGGCGACCACAACGGCTTGAAAAAGCACTCATAATAAAAAGCGCACGCTCGAGAAACTCGGCGATGAAGGTCTACCTAGTGACCGGTAACAGGGCGAAAGCCGCAGAGATCATTAGCGCCCTGGCGGAGGCAGGCATCACGGCAGAGATTGTGCTGATGAGGAAACTGGAAGTGCAGTCAGACAGCCTGGAGGAAATCGCGAGAGTAGCTGCAGAGCACCTGCCGTCCCTTGAAGCCCCCCTCGTGGTCGAGGACGCAGGCCTCTTCGTGACGGCGCTGAGAGGATTCCCGGGCCCCTACAGCCACTATGTCTACAGAACGCTCGGCTGCAGAGGCCTCCTCAAGCTGCTCGAAGGGGTTGAAGACCGCAGAGCCTGCTTCAAGTCCGCCGTAGCCGTGAAGACGCCTAGCGGCAGAGTCGAGGTTTTCACCGGCGAGACATGGGGGGTGATCACGCACGAGGAGAGAGGGGACAGGGGATTCGGCTTCGACCCGATCTTCCAGCCAGATGGCTCCACCAAGACCTTCGCCGAGATGAGCCTAGAGGAGAAGAACCTCTGGTCCCACCGCGGGAAAGCGGTCAGGAAGCTGGCCCGCTGGCTGCTGGAAAAATATTCGATGGATACAGGGAGAAAATGAAATGCTTATACTCAACAGCTGGGCAAGAATAAATACCCTATGCAGTAAGAATGCCGGGGGCCGCTGGGGGCAACCTCACCCGGGGTGCGGAGGCAGGCGGGCAACCCCGCTGCGCGGCCCCCACGCATTGTAGTTTGTGACTGTTAGGGGTTATAAAGGGGGTGTACAAACTTAGAGTCCTTGGTGTTCCCGCAAGCTTCATCATTACGAGAATAAAAGCATACTGCTGTGTTCAGGCTTCCTCCTGTTATTCATTAAAAAGAAGAAAGTTAAGAAAATAATTGAGAAAGCTCCAAAACCAGGATATTATGGGATAGAAAGCTGGTTCTTCGAGAGGTGCAATATAGGAATATTGCTTGTAACATTGAAGACTCTTTTGTAGCTCCTGGGAAAAGCTGATGAGGTAGTAGAAATTCTAGAGAGGGTTATGTAAGATGGACGCCCCGAGCAAGCTTCAGCGCAGCCCAGGGCGGCAGGAGAGGGGCTCCTCAATAGGGCGAGGTGTGGGCGCGCGAGAGCGCGGAGTGGATGTACGATCTCAGCTCGCAGGCCCTACATACCGGGTGGGAGGTGGGCTCGCCGCAGATCCTGCACAGCATCATCTCCTTGGGCGGCGGTGGCAGTATGTTCCTGTAGAGCTCCTTGAACGCCAGGATCCTATACTTGGCACCTGGCTCCTCGTCTTCAACCTCATTGAGCCAGTGCCTTACAGGGTGCCTGAGCGCGTACACGATGTAGGGGCACTCCACGAACGGCGTGTGTATCCCCTTGATCAGGGTGTAGGCGAGTACCTCCTTCTCTGGTACGAAGTAGAGGGGTTTTATCCTGGGCACCAGCCGCTCGCCCGCGGGCTCTGTGGCGATGCCCTCTCTAACTATGCCGTCGGCGTGCGCCTTGAGGAGGTTCATCACGAACACCTGGATCTCGTCGTCGAGGTTGTGGCCCGTCGCGAGCCTGGTAGCGCCCAACTCCCTGGCCGCCCTGTTCAGCGCGTA
>Ga0185307_1000742_pt1 | contig 19664 bp, 17 predicted proteins | sample LHCtaG_FD_128010 | JGI IMG/M metagenome (GOLD analysis project Ga0185307, IMG submission 128010) | Hot spring microbial communities from Little Hot Creek, USA to study Microbial Dark Matter (Phase II) - LHC4sed_matched (SPADES... | ecosystem: Environmental > Aquatic > Thermal springs > Hot... | reverse complement strand
GTTGTTGTGTATATTTTTCTTGTGCGTTTTCCTTGTTTTTGTTTTTGGCTTGTGATTAGACCTTTTTCTTCAAGTTTTCGTAATAGTGGATATAGGGCTCCGTGACGTATTTTTAGGCCTGATGTGGCTTCTATTTGTTTTTTTATTTTGTATCCCCATGTTGGTTGTTTGTTTATTATGTGTAGTATTTGGATGTCTAGTAGGTTTTTGGTTATGTGTTGTACAATTTCTTTTTTGAGGTTTTCTTCCATTGGTTTGGGCGCCTTTTATGTTCTGTTTTTGACTTATTTATTGTTGGGTTTATATGTTTTATGTGGTTTTTGGAGTGCGTCCTTGTATGCTTTTTTATGTTTTTGGTATGTGTGAACCTTTATATGGTTGTTTAGGCTTTATAGAGTCTTGAGATATGTCTGGAAAGGGACATATCGTATCCAAGTCTAACAGAAAAACTGTTAGACAAAACAACAAAAGAGGAGTTGGAAAATGAATAACGCGAAACAAGTTCAAGTTAAACTCATGAAGGGTCTCCTAGACCTGATAGTGCTCCAGTTCCTCAGCAGCCAGCCCATGCACGGCTACCAGATAATAACGCGTATACGCAAAACCTTCGGCGTGTACTTCGGTCCAAGCACCATTTACCCGTTGCTAAACGCCCTGGAAAGAAGCGGCTATGTGAAAAGCGAATGGGACATGAGCAACGAAAGGCCCAGAAAAGTGTATAAGCTGACGGCTGAGGGACGCAACCTACTGAACTTCACTGAAGACTCTTTGAACTTCATATGCAAGAAGATTGGTGCAACAGGCGTAGCAAAAGGAATAGCCCTTGAAGGAAACACCGTGCCGCCAACGTTGCGCTCCTTTATTAAAAACGGTGAAAGCGTGAAAACCAGAACCCCAATCCTAAAGTAGTTTAGCTGATAAACGTGAAAGGAGACCTTCATAGTCCATAGGCTTAACGTTCTTTTTATTAATCATCTTTCACTCTTTTAAGGTTTGAGGGTTGCCTTTTGGAGGAGGTAGACCTCTTAATCCAAGGATGCATAGTTTTGCCAATGAAAGACGAGAGGATAATTGAAGATGGCGCCGTAGCCGTTAAAAATGGGAAAATAGTTTTTGTTGGAAAAAGCAAGTCCCTGCGGGAGATTAAAGCGGAAAGAACAATGGATGCTAAGGGCAAAGTTGCGCTGCCCGGCCTTATAAACTGCCACACCCACGTGGCCATGACCCTTTTTCGTGGCTTGGCTGAAGACAAGCCCCTAGAAGCTTGGCTGCGCGAGACCATTTGGCCTTTAGAGGCGAAACTAACAAGCGGAGACGTTTATGCTGGGGCGCTTTTAGGCTGCTTGGAAATGGTGAAAAGCGGCACCACATGTTTTGCGGACATGTATTTCCATGAAAAGGCTGTTGCAGAAGCTGTACGCCAAAGTGGAATAAGAGGCGTGTTGGCGGAAGGCATAATTGAAGCTGGCAATAGGGAACTTGGCGAAAAAATGTTCAAAAACAGCATAAGTTTCGCGGAAAACTTCAAGGGGTTTGCTGGAGGCCGCATATCCACTATGTTGGCGCCCCACGCCGCATACAGCTGCAGTCCAGAACTACTCAGAAAGGTTAGGGAAAAAGCCTCAGAGCTTGGTGTGGGTGTTCACATTCACCTTGCGGAATCTGCTAAAATGTTTAGGGATTTTGAGGGGCTTTACGGCTGCAGCGAAACCGCCTTCTTAGACAGGCTTGGATTTTTTGATGGACATGTGCTTGCAGCCCATTGCATAAACTTGTCAGAAGCCGACATGCATGTTTTGGCTTTGCACGGCGTTAACGTTGTTCACGTGCCGGTGGCTAACATGAAGCTTGGCTTAGAAGCCGCAAAAATTAAGGAGCTTACGGATTTGGGTGTTAATGTGGCGCTGGGAACGGATGGACCGGCAAGCAACAACACGCTTGACATGTTTGAAACCATGAAGTTTGCCGCTTTGCTTCAGAAGCACGTATACCGAAACCCAAGCGTTTTAAACGCCTATCAAGTTTTAAGGATGGCAACCTTATGCGGTGCCAAAGCCTTAGGGCTAGACGATTTGATTGGATCGTTAGAAGTTGGAAAAAGGGCGGACATCGTGCTTGTGGATCTCTCCAAACCCCATCTAAGGCCTCTGCATAACGTTTATGCAGCCCTGGTTTATTCAGCCCGTGGAAGCGACGTGGACACGGTTATAGTTGACGGTAAAATTATCATGGAAAACAGAACGGTTAAGACTTTGGATGAGGTGGCTGTTATTGAAAAGGCTGAGAGGCATGCAGCGGATTTATTGGCGCGTAAACCTTAAGTATTTGACATCTAGACGTGTTTATTCCATATCTGGAATCTCAAATGCCCCCAATAATACAGATTGAAAACTTAACGAAAAAATTTGGGAACTTCACGGCGGTTGACCACCTAAACCTTGAGATTGAGGAAGGTGAAATTCTCGGTCTTTTGGGTCCAAACGGCGCTGGAAAAACAACGACTATTTTGATGCTTGCAACTGTTATTAGGCCTACGGAGGGCACAGCCTATGTTGGAGGCTATGATGTCCGGAAAAGCCCAGACAAGGTTCGAGAGCTTTTGGGCGTAGCTTTCCAAGAGCCCAAAATGTTGTGGGTTAGCACCCCTTGGGATGTGGTTAACTGGCATGCGAAGGTTTGTGGATTGCCAACGCAAGAACGCAAACAGAGAGTTCGAGAAGTTCTTGAAGCCTTAGACATGTGGGATTACCGCCACAGAAGCGTCCACGCCCTTTCGGGTGGCATGCGAAAAAGGGTTGAAATCGCCAAGGTTTTGATTCAAAGACCGAAAATAGCCATAGTGGATGAGCCAACAGCCCAAATAGATATTGTCGGCAAACATAAGATTTGGAGGATGCTTCGAGAACTCCGCGACGATGGGACAACCATTATTCTAGCAACAAACGAGCTTTATGAGGCTGATATGCTCTCTGACAGAGTGGGCATAATGCATAGGGGTAAACTACTTGTTTGTGATACTCCGCAGAGGCTTAAGGACAGCATTGTCGGCGGCGACATTGTTGAAATCCAGTTTGAGGCTGAGCCTTCGCCGAGAAATGTGGAGCAACTGAAGCAATTCAAAGAAGTCGTTAAAATCATTAAGACTAAGGCGTCTACACTGCGTCTATACTTGAACAAGGTTGAGGAGGTTGTGCCAAAAATCATGAACTTGCTAATGAAGGAGGGCGCTGCCGTTTCCTCTATTCGCATGAGTGAACCCAGCCTAGACGACGTGTTCGCCCATTACACTGGTTTAACGCTTGAAGAGGCGGAGAAGGGAGGAGGCTGAAACGCGGAAACTCCTCTATGTTGTGGAGAGGGACGTTCGCTTATTCTTCCAATACAAAGTTATGGTTATTATGAGGGCTATCTGGTTTGTTTCTCAAATCGCCTTTTTTGGGCTTATCGCCTCCCGCATGGTCGCCGTTGAGGATTATTTCCGCTACTATGTTGGCGGCTTATCCATTATGACGCTTTATTCAACCGCCGTGTTCATAGGCTTCGACATTTACGAGGAGGCGGAACACGGGGTCTTCGAATATCTTCTAAGTCTTCCAGTTACTAGGAAGCAGCTTGTCATTGGGCGTTCCATCGGTGGGGGCTTGCGCGCCTTCATATATGTTGGTCCTCTTATATGTGTGGTCCTCTACGTTATCGGTATGGCTAATCCGCTTAACTTTTTGTTGGCGTTGTTTTCGCTTTTCCTCTTCGCCTTTGGAGTTTCCGGTATGAGCATAACTTTGGCGGTTGCCATAAAATCCAGCGACCGCTTCGACATTCTCATGGGAGTTTTAGATGCCTTAATAGTACGCTTGAGCACAGCCATGTACCCCTTAAGCTTTGTTAAGGAGGCGAATCAGCTCTATGGATGGATGGCCAACTTCAACCCAGTCACTTATGCGGCTGAACTTTTCCGTTGGGGCGCTGGCATCGAATCAAATTTGTCTTTTGAAAATCCACTGTTGCCGTTTCTCGGAATAGTCATGTTCTTCGCCTTCTTCACACTTTTAGGCATAGTTCTTTACGACAAAACCATAGAGGGGGGCGGGTGGCAATAGATGAGACATGTTGTGCACATACTGGAAAACGATTTTAGAAACTTTTTCCGCTATAAATGGTGGCTCGTCGGCCTGGTTAGCATGAACCTAGCCGACCTGTTTATTATGGCTATAGTTTACAACCGCATGCTTAACCCGGAGGTAACCCGACAGATAAAAAGCTACTTCGACTTCTTCGCGCCAGGCTTAACGGTTACTGGACTGTTTGCCTCCGCTTTCATGATTGGACGGGAAGTGAACATGGAACGCCGAAGAGAAGTCCACCAATACATGCTTAGCCTGCCCATGACCCGTTTTGAACTAGCCTTTGGACGCGTGCTTTCCGGGGGACTGCGAGGCATGGTTTACATGTCACCCCTGCTGGCAACATGCTTCGCCTTTGTCGGGCTTCCAACACTGGATCAATTCCTCATAATTCTAGTTGTGCTATTTTTCCTAGCCATGGGAATTTCAGGCCTAAGCATAGCTATAGCTGTCTCCACAACAAGCCTCGACAAGTTCGTAACCGCAAGGGGTTTGGTTTATTATTTGCTATTCTTCTGTAGCAGTGTATTTTATCCGTTCTCTCTGATTGAACAGCTTGGGCGGGAAGGCAAATTTCCAATGTTTCTTGTTAGTTTTGCAAGGTTTAACCCGTTAAGCAACGCTTCAGACACCATTCGCTCGTTTCTGCTGGGAAATCCACCCTTCTCTCCTATAATGGTTGTCAGCGTCTTGGTTTTCTCCATAGTCTTTACGGGTTTTGCAGCTTTTGCCTACATAAAATTGATTGAACGCTCTTAATTTTGAAGTTAAATTTATGTGCATGGTTTGCCTAAATCTTCCCTTTCCATTAAACCGTTAAATCTGAAGGTTTAACCGATGTCCAGTGTTAAGGCTCTCTTCGAGCCCGAAGCGGTTCTGTTGATAGGTTCTAGTAAATTTAGGGAAAAAGTTGGCTTGATATCGCCGTGGCTTTTTGAAAACGTTGTTTACAACACGAGGAAGTTCTTCAAAGGAAAAATTCAAATCCTAGACTTAGATGGAAGGATGGGAGCATCCAGCCTTAAAGAATTAGCCGAGATTCCAGATTTAGCTGTTATTATGCTGCCGCCTGAAAAATCCGTTGTTTGTGTTGATGAGTGCGCAGCTTTAGGGGTTAAGGCCTTCATAATAATAACTGGAGGATTCAAGGACGAACAGCGCCAGCAACTGCTAAAAATAAAGGACAGATATAACATCAGAATTTTAGGACCAAACACCGTTATGGGCGTGATAAACACCGCCAATGGGTTAAACACAACCTTTGAAAGAGGCGTCATGCCGAGAAAAGGAAACATCGCAATAATATCTCAAAGTGGCGGCGTTGGCGCTTGTCTCCTTGACTGGGCATGCTACTACAGGGTTGGCATAAGCAAGCTTGTCTTTGTAGGAGACAAAATCGACGTAAATGACGTTGACTTGCTTCGTTATTTAGCCGAAGACAACGAGACCAAGGTTATATGCATCTACATGGAGGGCTTGAAAAATGGAAGACAATTCATAGAAGAAGCAGGAAAAATCGTTAAGAAAAAGCCGATTCTCGCCTTGAAAGGCGGGATAACCCAAGAATCTGCTTATAGGGCTAGGTCGCATACTGCTTCTATGGCTGGTTCGGATGAAGTTTTTGACGCCGCATTCAAAAAGGCTGGAATAATCCGTGTTAGAGACGTGGAGGAACTTATGAACGCTGCTTTAGCCCTTTCCAAACAGCCGCCCATGTTTGGCGACAACATAGCCATTGTAAGCAATGTAGGCGGTCCAGCGATTTTAGCTGCAGATGCCGTGGCAAGGTGCAACTTTAGACTGGCAAAGCTTTCTGAAAAAACGAAAAGTGAGATTGAAAGGGCTTACCCAGGCGTGGATGCCACAAATCCCATTGACTTGATAGCGGACGCCCGCGCTGATCGCTTCGAAAAAGTTTTAGACCTTGTTTTGGCTGATGAAAACGTTGACGGGGTCCTAGTGATAAACATGCTTAAATCATGCTTTTTCGAGCCTGAGGACGCAAGGGTTATCCCGAAGGTTGCGGCGAAACATCCAAACAAGCCTGTGGTAGACGTTCCGGCGGGTGGCGAAGACTTTGAACTTGTTTATAAAGTGATAGGTGAAAGCAGTGTTCCACTGTATAATTTGCCAGAGAAAGGCGTCAGGGCTTTGAAGGCTTTAAGGCTTTACGGCAAAGTATTAGAGCGTTAAATTATATCTCTAAGGACACGATTCTATTCCAGGAAAAGCACGGTGGAAACTTGGCGCTGAAGCAAAAGGGGCTAAACACGAGACTAGAAAGACAGATTCTCGATTTTTGTAGGCAAATCGCTAACCTCCGCCCAATAACCAGCATCTGTATATGCGGCAACTCAAAGGCTTTGCTTGAAGTTTTGCTAGTTGTAGACGGGTTTAAGCCACGGCTAATGAATTATTTGAAGTTTTTTAACGGCGGTCCAGTCATTTTCTATACGGTGGACAAGGGGATTTTCGAGAGAGACGTGGATCTGGGGTTTTTAGGCGAAGCTTACGCTGCCCACCTCATTTTTCCATACACGCCACTAGTCAATGCTGATTATTTGAGGGACGAAGAGGTTAAATTGAAGAAACGTTTGACTCTCGAACTTCTGGAAAACCTTGTGTTAACTTTTCCAGAACTTTCCCGCGAAATCCGAATAAAACCAGAATACTTCATGTATGAGGCTATGCTCAGCAGGGCGCGACTTTTTCCACCCATGTATTATACGCTTTCCCGCTTCTTTCAAGAAGGGCTACGCGAACAAAACGTTAACCAAGTTATGAGGGGGTATTTACTCGCCCTAAAAGAGTTAGAAAAAGATGGGGTTGTGGAGCGTGCAAACAGTTTTTACAAAGTTTCGAAAGACTTCATTGAAAACTTTAAAGGCAGAAAAGCCTTGTTCACAAACCTTTTGAAGTCTGCACAGAAAACCCTATTTATGTCTTTTTTGGGAACTTTTCCAAAAGTTTTAGGCGTCATATCGGAAAGGGTTGACGTTCTCCTAAAGTTCCAGTTTTTCGAGGAGGAAAAAGATAGTTTAAGACTGGAAATCAACATTGAAGATCCGAAAGCGTATTTGTTTGTGCCTACGGCTAGCGGGCTTGTTTCTCTGGCTGCAAGAATGGATGTTGAAGGTTTTGCTAGGAAAATTCTTAAAGTTGGAGAGGGCGAGTCTGTGGTTGTTGAGGCGTTGGGCGGAGTTCTAAACGATGTCTATCTCGTTAGGGTTTCTGAGGGTGGAAAGGAACGCAAGATTGTTGTTAAAAGCTTTAAGGACTGGTCTGGGTTTAAATGGTTTCCGTTAACTTTGTGGACCGTCGGAACTAGAACTTTCGCCCTTCTTGGGCGTTCAAGGCTTGAGAGGGAATGCTCCATCAACAATTTCCTTCAATCCAAGGGTTTCGCCGTTCCAAGGCTTTTAGGCATAAACCATGCTGAAAGGCTTGTTTTCATGGAGTACGTAGAGGGCGAAACACTCGATAAAGTTGTTAAACAAATCTTCAGCCAAGAGAGCGCAGACAAATTCAAAACAGAATTGGAGTTAATCCGCAAGGTCGGCGAGGTTTTCGCCAAAGTTCACTCTTTAAATGTGGCGTTGGGCGACACGAAGCCTGAAAACATTATGGTTGGGAAGGATGGCAAAATCTACCTGATGGATTTTGAGCAAGCTTCACGGAGGGGCGACAAAGCTTGGGACATCGCTGAGTTTCTCTATTTTGTTGGGCATTATGCACCACCCATTGCCGGGACAAGGCTTGTTGAGGATGTTGCGAAGGCTTTTATTGAGGGTTATTTGGGTGCTGGTGGAAGTTTGGAGGCTGTTAAGGCTGCTGGAAAACCCAAATACACGAAAGTTTTTAGTGTGTTTGTCCTACCCAACGTGATTTTGGCTATTTCAAACGTTTGTAAAAGGGCTGGACAGAGAAATGGTTAGGAAGGAAACAACCTTAACCTTTTACGGCGGAGTAAACGAGATTGGCGGAAACAAAATTCTCCTCAAAGACGGAGACACAGCAGTCTTTCTCGACTTTGGAATGTCTTTCGCTTTGAGAAAACAGTATTACTCGCCTCCGCTTCTTTCACCTAAAAGCGAGAAAAGCCTCCAAGAGTTGGGCATTCTACCAAAACTTGAAGGCGTTTACCGTTTCGACGACAAGCCGCCGGCTGTGAACGCCATTTTTATCTCTCATGGACACATGGACCATTCAGCCTACCTATCCTTCGTGAAAAGGGAAATCCCAGTCTACTGCGGCGAAACAACAAAGATTATTTTGCAAGCTTTCGGCGAAATCCGCAAGGCGGATTTAGAATTCAACGTGGAAGGCATAGACTTCCACGCTTTCAGAACTGGCGACACCGTCAAGGTTGACGATTTAGAAATTGAACTCGTGCACGTTGACCATTCCTTGCCGGGGGCATACGGCTTTATCATTCACACTTCAAAGGGGTCTGTTGTATATACGGGAGATTTTCGAGATCATGGTGCAAAAGACGAAATGACCAGGGAGTTTGTGGAGCAGGCTAGGGCTGCCGAGCCTGTGGCTGTTGTTTGCGAAGCCACCAACATGACAAGTGTTTCGGTTTCTTCTGAAAGGGAGGTTGAAGCCAAACTGAACCATGTTGTCAGCCAGGCAGAAGGCTTAGTGTTGGCGGAGTTCGCCTACACAGACGTGGATAGGCTTAACTCTTTTTATCGAACAGCCTTGAAAAACAACCGTTGCTTGGCTGTTTCGCTGCGGCAGGCCTACCTAATGGAGGCTTTAAGCAGCGACCGGAAGCTTCGTATTCCAAGGCTGGGTGATGAAGGTATCCTAATTTTTCGAAAATCGAAGGAACGCCGGTACGCTTGGGAAAAGCAGATTCTCGAACGCTACCAAGACAAGGTTGTCGACGCCGAACAAGTTTCGAAACGTCAACAAAACATGATTTTGACGATGTCGCTTTACGATTTGGAACAGCTTGTGGAAATCCAGCCCAGGCCTGGAAGCTGCTACATATTCTCCTCCTCTGAACCATTCAACGAGGAAATGGAGATAGACTTTGAAAGGCTTGTAAGCTGGCTTAGGCATTACGGCTTACCCCAATACCATGTGCATGTGTCTGGGCACATAACCCCCTTAAGATTGAAGGCTTGCCTCAGGGAGATAGATGCTAAAAAGATTTTCCCAGTGCATACGGAAAACGCCGAGCTTTTCGCCAAGTTTATACGCAACTCTAAAAGCCAAGTTGTGATAACGGAAAAGGGCAGAGAATACAAGCTTTAAGGCGTTAATTATATATTTTTTGGAGGCTGTTTTACCCTTATGATAACCATTATTGGCGCTGGGCGTGTTGGAAGCGCTGCAGCCTTCAACATTTTAAGATACCGTATAAGCGATGTTGTTTTAATTGACGTTTTTGAGAATTTGGCGAAGGGCGAAGCCTTAGATATGATGCAGACAGCCCCCGCCTTGGAGTTTGACGGAAAAATTGTCGGGACAAGCGACTATAGCCAAATGAAGGGTTCGGAGTTGGTCATAATAACGGCTGGCGAGGCGCGAAAGCCCGGAATGAGTCGGCTTGACTTGATGAAGAAGAATGCGGACATAGTGCGGTCCATAGTACGGGAAGTGGTTAGATATGCGCCAGACTCAAAAATCATGATGGTGACGAATCCCGTTGACGTTATGACTTATGTGGCGTATAAAGAGTCTGGTTTCGAGCGGAATCGTGTTTTCGGGATGGGCAACATTCTTGACACGCTACGTTTCCGTTCATATATCGCCATAGAACTTGGCGTTTCAAGGGAGGACATCCGCGCGCTTGTTATAGGTGAACACGGCGACTCCATGGTGCCGTTGGCTGAATATGCGTCAGTAGCCGGGATCCCCATAACAAGGCTCCTCTCAAAGGAGCAGATAGATAAAATCATAAACATGACGATAGCTTCAGGCGCTGAAGTCATTAAACTAAAAGGCTCCACAGTTCACGCTCCAGCCGCAGCCATAGCCATCATGGCCGACGCCATTTTGAGGGGTAGAAATCGCGTCATGGGTGTTTCCATGTACCTTCAAGGCGAATATGGATTTTCAGATGTCGCCATCGGCGTGCCCGTTGTTCTCGGCAAAAACGGAGTTGAGCGAATCCTAGAGCTTGAACTGTTGCCTGAAACCCGAAAACGGCTGGAAAAGTCTGTGGCGGTTGTTAAGAAGGCCATTAGCCAGCTGTAGGGCGGCTTGACGTTTGCGAAAAGCATCGTTTATTAACTTGTTTTCTATCCAATAGAAAGTAGCCTTCTTTATGTTTTTGGTGAATTTTAATTTTTAATGTGGAAGCGGAATCGTAACGCTTTGTAGTGTTTTCGGGTTCGCAACCTATAAGTTAAAGCATTGTTTCTTAATATTCACGATAACCATGAAGGCTACAGCCTCCAAAACAGACCGCCGTCTCCAAATCATCATTCACAGCCTAGGCTTAAGCTGCCTAGGCGGAGCCATATTCCTCCAAATCCTAGTTTTCACGGACATACTTCAACACGGCTACTTCATGGCGGTGGAAAACAACCCCGCAATCCTTGCCTTCGAAATAGCCCTAACCATTTTCGCGCTTATCTACTTCCTATACATGTATCAACGTTTTATCCGCTCAATACAAATAGCCGAAAATAAACATAATTCTTAAAAAAGAAACAAAACCAAAACAGCAAATAACAAAAGAAGAATTTAAATAGCGTTAAATAAAACTGCAGAATTACATCCAGAATTAAGTTTAAGGATGGAGATAAAACATGAACAAAAGAATCGTAGCATTTTTCACATGCCTAATTCTATTATCCGCCTTCACAAATACTGCCAAAACACAAATCGAAACCAACGACATGGAAACTTTCTTTGACTCAAAAATTTCATGTGTAGAAGTTCAAGTCAACGCCACTTCAAGAGCCGAGCCAAATAGCTTAATCTCGGTTGTCGTAAATATAACGTCTCTTGTCACTAAAGTTCACATTAAAACCGTTAAGCTAACTTTATATGGCTTCGTAAACGGAACAGAAAGACAGGAAGTCTACAACAATGTATCTTACAATATACTGCTCTGCAAGTACAAGAACTTCATTTGTCCACACGCAGTTTTTGTTCTAGAAAATATTTCTGGTATCATTTATGGGGAGCTTTACCTCGATTACGATGCTACGGTTGTGGACGAACTTGGGCGTGAGATCCCATACCCCTTTCAGGGAACTATAGGTTTTGCTTTGACACGCATCGAGAACGTTTACCTCAAAGCCCTTGAAGAGAAGCTTAAATCTTTAGAGAAACAGATCGAAGACATTAATAACGTTCTTGGCGATTTAAATCAGACTTTTAGGGAATGTTTTGGAAAGAACCTCACTCGCGAAGAGCTATTGAATCTTAACCAAACTTTTTGGCAGTTTAAGCAGGAATACGAGGCCCTTAAGGGGGTTAAGAGCGAGCTTGACAACACGCGGACTGCTATGATTTTCTTGGCGGTTGTTGCAGTCTTCTTTGTTGCTACGACGGCTTATCTGGTGTTTAGGAAACCAAAGGAATACTTGTAGCTTTCACATCCCCTTACTCTTTTTTGTGGAGGTTTTGGGCTGCTATGAAGGTTAAGCCTTTCTCTGTTAGGGCCTTTGCTGTTCTGTTAACGGCGTCGTGTTTGTCCAAATAGTTTGCTAATAGCTTTGGCATTAGCCCCTTTTCCATTATTTCCTTTTTCGGCATGAAGTAGTCCAGTATATCTGATGGGTGTTCTCGGGTTTTTTCCACCTCTGGCGGGGCGCCTTCATGTTTGGCGCTTATATTTTTCACGTGGTCTGCCAGTTCCAGCAGTTCTTTTAGGCGGTCGTAGGGTTGGCGGACAATGCTTTTGTAGGCTTCTGTTATGTGGTGTTCTATGCGCACTGCGTTTTCGAAGCCGAAAGCTTTGCGGGTGTAAGCTGCCAACTCGATGGTGCGGTTGTTCACGGAGTTGGATAGGTTGAATCCAGCTAAGGGTGTTGTGCCGTCTTCTCGGCTGAAAAGCTTCGCCACCACGAGAATCCACAGAATTGAGTAGGGGTTGTCGGCTCCGAGAAAAACTGAGATTTTAAACTCTATGTCTACTCCAAGCTTGTGTAAGAGAAAGCCTAACAAAACGGTTCCCATGTTCGTGTTTAAAACCTGCTTTACGCCATACTCCGTGTAGTAGTGCAAGTACTCTTCAACCCATTTTAGGGCGTACTCGTTTGGAACGCCGACGCCGCCGAAATACCCCGTTATCGTTTCCGGTCCGCTCAAGTGAACGTTTATTGGTTTGCCGTCGGGTCCTGGCATAGTGCCCTTCGTGTCCAAAGTCTGCACATACGAGGCGCCTATAATTTGCATGGCTGCGCCAAAAGCGAAGATGTCGCCATCTTCTACCTGCTCCTTCATGGGGCGCACCCTTATGTATCGGGCTGGCATAAGGTCCTTTTGCCTAATCGCCTTTTTCGCCTCTTCAACTAGCCACGGGAAAAAGTTGCACGCGCTGATTTCAAGGGTAACCGCGCATTCCTCATTAAACTTCATGGATTCCGCCTTTTTCCCCAGAACTTTTCTGCGGTATTCAGTTATGCTTATGAAGGCTTCTTTTTCGCGTTGTTTAACAAGCCATTCAAGGTCTTTGAGAAACGGCGACTTCATTTTTTCAAGACGCTGCATTAAACTTTCCAGTTGACTGTTTTCTCTGGCTTTACGGTTAATTTCCGCCACTCCGCCATACCTGTCAATGATTTCTAAGATGCTGTTCACGAGGGGGTTGTCTTCCCGCAGCAAGAAAGCGTTAACCTCTTCCAGTTTCTCTCTGCCGATTAGAAGTTTTTCCACATCTTTTCTCAAGCATGGTTTCCTCCAACAGAACAGACTACTTATTTTTCAAAGGGCTTAAATTGTTTAACGTTTATGGTATTCCACGAGGATGAAAAATGTTTAAACCAGAAGGAATAATGCCCGCGTTGGTTACACCCTTCACAGACGACGGCAGAACCGTGGATGAAGAGCGGCTGCGCCTTCTCGTAAACCATTGTATAGAGCTCGGCGTCCACGGGGTTGTTCCATGCGGAACCACAGGTGAATTTGTAAACCTCACAGTTGAAGAACGGAAACAAGTAATTAAAGTGGTGGTGGACGAGGTTAATGGAAGGGTTCCAGTGATTGCTGGAACGGGAGCCAGCGGCACAGACCAAGCCCTTGAAATGGCAAAGTACGCTAAAGACGTGGGCGCTGACGCCGCCTTGATTGTTACGCCTTTCTATTTGAAGCCGGCTGACCGTGGAATTTATGAGCATTATGACACTATTGCCAGCAAAGCCGACATTCCAATAATTCTATACAACATTCCCCAGTGCACGGGGGTGCAGCTGACATGGCAGATGGTGGAGGACTTGGCGCAGATTCCCAACATTGTGGGCTTAAAAGACAGCAGTGGACAACTCAGCTATATATTGGCGGTGCTGGAGAAGGTCAGAGACAAAATCAACGTTTTATGCGGCCACGACGAAGTGGTTGTAGCGGCGCTGGCAGCAGGCTGTTCAGGCGCCATCCTTGCTAGCGCCAATGTAATTCCAGACATTTGGGTCCAAATATATAGTCATGTGAAAAACGGCGAACTGCAAAAAGCCCGAGAACTCCAATATAAAGTTCAGAAGATAGCCCGCATAATTGCTGGAAGCGGCCCGGTAGGCGCAAAGGCTGCCCTAAACATGATGAAAATTAAAGTTGGCCCGGTTAGGCTGCCGCTAAGCGTCGGCGGAGAGTTAACCTACGAAAACAGGGAAGAACTTCGCCTTGAATTGGAAAAAATTGGCAAAATACAGCCCAAACCAGTGACCTTCGAGATTACAGAAAAGCCTCTAGAACAGCGCTTTATGGCCATAGACATAACCCCCGAAGTTATCAGAGACTTCCAGCTTCGCGTGGGCGAAGCCTTGGCCGGCTCAGGCGCCGAAGTAGCCCACATAGACCTTGTAGTAGGCAGAAAAGACGGTCCAGTAGGTGCCGCCTTCGCCAAAGCTAAGGCTGCGCCCACATTTGGACACGAGCCATTATTGGCCATACTGGAGCCAAACTTGACGGTTAAACCTTTAACGCTTATTGTTCCAACGGTTACGATAACCAGTATGCGGCAGGCCAGCCTAGTTTATGGGCCAGCTCAGGCGGCTGTGGCCAAAGCCGTTTTGGACAGTGTTGCAGACGGCACCATACCGAAGGAGGCTGTGGAAGAATTGGTGATTATTGTCAACGTGTTTGTCCACCCGTCGGCTGTGGATAGGCAACGCGTCTACATAAACAACTACAAGGCCATGCGCCATGCTATAAGAAAAGCCATAGAGGGAAGGCCAACCATAGAGGAGTTGATGGAAAACAAGGAAAGAGCCAAACATCCCTTCAAATATTCGCCGTGAAAAAGCGTGGAAACCTTGCAGGGCCAGAAAATAATGGATGGAGACCACGTTCTCCTATACCTAGACCAGCGGAGAACATTCCTCGTCAAAGTGGAGGCTGGCAAAACCTTCCACACCCATAAAGGCTTCATAAAATTTGACGATATAATCGGAAAAGAGTACGGCTCAACAGTTTTAAGCAGCACGGGGACGCGGTTCACGGTTTTAAGGCCTCTACTCCGCGATTATATAATGAAGGCTGTTAGGCGAACCCAGATAACATACCCAAAAGACATAGCCCTAATCATAATCTTCAGCGGAATAGGCCCCGGCAGCCAAGTCGCAGAAGCCGGAACAGGCACAGGAGCCCTAACAACAGCCCTAGCCCATTTTGTTAGACCCAACGGCCGCGTCTACAGCTACGAAGTTAGAAGCGAATTCCTCGAAACGGCGGAGAAAAACCTAAAACGGGCAGGCTTAATGGAGTATGTAGAACTTAAAAACAAGGATATAACGGCTGGAATGGATGAAACCGGTTTAGACGCGGTAATACTGGACATGGCAACCCCATGGCTTGTCGTGCCCCACGCCTACAAAGCACTGAAACCATGTGGAACGCTGGTTTCCTTCAGCCCAACCATAGACCAAACAGTAAAAACAGTTGAAGCTTTAAAAGAAAACGGCTTCATAGACATAGAAACCGTTGAATGCCTCCTACGGGGTATGCAAACAGAAAGGGGCAAAACAAGACCCCAAACCCTAATGACGGCCCACACAGGCTACATAACCTCCGCAAGGAAAGCTCTAGAACCCAAAGCTGGGAAGGGGAGCCGAGAAGGCTGATGATTTCTGAGGACGAAGCCATCCAGCTTGTTAAAAACACTAGTAAGTATTCGCATGCTCTGCTAGTTTCTGCTATAATGGCCGAGCTGGCGAAACAGCTAAATGAAGATGTGAAATTGTGGAGGATTGTAGGCTTGCTCCACGACCTCGACTACGACGAAGTCAGAGAGGACATGCGGAAACATGGTGTCGCGGCTGCAGAAAAGCTAAAAGGAAGGCTTCCAGAAGAGGCAATCTACGCCATTAAGGCCCACGACTACCGAACAGGATTTAAACCAAAAAGAAGGCTTGATAAGGCTTTGATAGCCGCAGACTCCGCAGCCGTTCTAATGGATAAAATGGAAGAGTCTGGAATAGAACTGAACCCTGAAACATTTTTGATGGAGATTGAGAAAGCTTCAAAGACCACGCCGTGGCACAAGGACAACATAATGCGATGCATTGAAATCGGGCTAAGCCTAAACGTGTTTCTCCAGCTATGCTCAACCGTGATGAGCCGTTCTACTCAACACTAGCTGTTCCTTTCGGCTTCCTTAAAAGGTTTCTCCAAAGGGGCAGTAGACCTCTGTTTACAAGCAGCACGACACCAAGTGAGGCAAAGCAGACGGCACACCCACCATAACGCCCTGCGCTATCAACAGCAAACTTTTGAAAGGGTAGTTGGTTTAATTTTTGGTTGCGAAAGTTTTATAAACTAAAAAAAAAACAGAATTTTAGGGCCAGAGGGTTTCACCTCCTAATAATAAAAGTGTAGTGATGAAGGCTCCATCCTATTATGAGATACGTAGTCGGAAAGTGATAGCCGCTGGCCTTGCAGCTGTTTTGCTGCTTGCTTTTGTTGCAGTGCCCGCAGTATTTGGCGAAACATCTGAGGCTGGATCTTATATAGACATAACCGTGGATGAAGCCTACAAAATGATAAAGAAAGCGCACAAAAACCTTGTCATATTGGATGTTAGAAACCAGAGCGAATACGATTTAGGGCATCTGTATAACGCGGTTCTCATACCCGTTTATGAGCTTGAAGATAGGATAAACGAGTTACAAGAACACATAAACGATCCAATAATAGTTTACTGCAAGTCTGGATACAGAAGCCAAATTGCATGCGAAATCCTCGCCAACAACGGCTTCACAAACGTCTACAACATGCTCGGCGGAATAACTGCTTGGATGGAAGCTGGCTATCCCATATACACAACCTATCATCATGTCACAGTGAATGTTTTGGATGAAGAAATCCTCTTACAAATAGAGCCTCTACTTTTATATCAGGCTGGTTGCACATCGTGCGGTTGCCAATCATGCGGTCAAAACCAAAACTATAACATAACACCAACCATCACTATCACTACGCTTAAAACAAAATGAAACCTACACGCTAACACTGGTAACGTACGAAGTGAACGATACAGCTTATGAAGCCACCGTAACCCAAACTTTGCTGTGGAACTACAACGAGGCCTCAGATGAAGCTAACAGAACAGCCAAATTCATCTCAACACAAATAACCGCAGAAGGCATATCCTTGCAATTTTACAGTCTCAGCTATATGGTTCAACATGCAGAGTATAACCTAACTTTACTAACAACGCTAACGCCATTAAACTCTGAAACCTACAACAACTCCTTCACAATTGTAAATTATGTACAAGCAAGCAAATCCGAACTCAAATCACTTGAGTTCGTTGAATTCAACATACCTGTTACGCTTTCACGACAATATGTCCTATTAGGTAAAGTTGCCGAGGAAATAGCCAAAGTTTACAATAAGAAGAAAGATGAAGCATTCTTGAATCTTGCCCAAAGCTGTTATACTATAAAAGAAGAAGCCAAATGCCTATCTAAGCTGGTAGAGAAGCAACTGCAAGAATACGACAAGGAAATCCTTAAGAGCTATTCAATTTTAGGAATTGACCCTGAAGCAATAAGTAATGGTGGTTTTGAAACTGGAGATACATCATATTGGTCGGTTGGCGGATCTGGCGATCACAGCATCACAAACGAGGACCGTTATAGTGGTTCATATTCCCTGCGACTAGGATACAAGTACAGTGCAAACGTTGCAAATTCCCGAGACTGGGCCTATCAAACAATCTGTTTACCCTCGTACGCCACAGATATTAAACTCTCGTTTTACTATCATTTGTTCACCGAAGATTCTATAGACTATGACTGGTTTGAGGTCTACGTTAGAGACTCTTCAGGAAACAATCTAGAACAAATATTCAAAAAAGGAGGTGCAAATTATCCAGGCTTAGAAGAATACGGTTGGGAACAAGTGACATACGACCTCAGCGCATACGCCGGAAAAACCATACAGATATACTTCGCAGTTGCCAACTGGTACGACACCCTTTACAAGACATGGTGTTACATAGACGATGTATCTGTAACATATTCCACATGTAACTTCTGGTGCATCTTCTATAATTTTCCTAATTGTTATGAAGGTCTTTCATACTATGAACTGACGTGTATGGCGAGTTGCCTTCTTGGAGCATGGGCGTGCGGGCCATTCTACTGGGCATGTGCACTATATTGCATAGGTATTGGTTGTGGTATAGTAACAGATGCCATAATAATCTACTGCTTAAGTTGGGTAGTCTGGTATTGCTGTTTGACATAAGTAAGGAAAAAGAAATAAGGCTTCAGACATTGTAAAATAAAATCTAGGGCTTAGGTGTGGTGATTTATGCGTCTTTGGAGGTTGTTAGGAGCTCTTGTACTTATTGGAATATTTGCTGTTTCCGTCACACTATACCTTCAAACAAAGCCTAGTTTTTTTCATTCCCTCCTCATAGGATTTCTCATAGGAATCGTCTTCCTAGTCGTCATGGCTTTGCAACCAAAATATAAAGAAGACCTTATTAAGCGCTTATCTGGACTTCGCAGAAAAGATATAGAAACAGGAGGATGGTTTAATCGTTATGGAAGGCTAGCTGGCTTTTTAATAGTTATGAACTCGCTGGTTTTCCGTCTACTTATACAATTCCAGCTCATCTCTCCTATATTCTTTCTATTATTCATTTACATCCAAATATCTCTTGGGGTAATCCTCTGCATAAGCCTCATAAAAATTGTTGGAAAACTTTGGCTATACCTATTAATCATCCTAATAATCCTAGGATTAGCAGTAGCAGTTATAGTAACCGCACTATCTCTTCTCGAACTACTCCCCCATTAAAAGAATCAATTCAATGTAATGGCGTCAATATGACTTTAATTTAGAAAGCGAATAAACTAAAACAAAAGTTTACCCTAAATCCTTATCTAAACTAGTGGAGAAACAACTACGAGAATACAACAGAGAAATCCTCAAGAGCCACGCGATCGAAGGCTGTCTTCTCTATGGAAGGGCTTGTACGCTGTTTCATTCACCATGCTGGAGAAGTAGACAAACAGTACGAGAGCAAGGCCAAGTATGACGGCTGCAAGAATCTCTCCTTTTAATCCACATGTTAGGGTTTAGAACACAATTGTACTAGAACGGGAACAGCTTTAACGTGAAAACTTAGCCTTCACGAGGAGGTAGGCGACTGTGGCAGTTATGAAGTCAACTGCAAAAGTTATAATGCCCGTTAAGTAGCCTTGCATTGCATTTTCGCGCAGTCCGTAGAGGGCCTCAAGGGTTTGCGGCGCATATTCGGCTCCATAATATTCTGCGATGGGCACGAAGAAAAGCGGAGCTACCACGAGCAGTGCTCCGAGGACGGCGGCGGTTAAGGCGTAAATCAGCAGTTTTTTAGCCAAGCAGCCTAAACCTCCCTCTAATATAAATGCGTGTTTTTCCAGCCTTTTAAATCTAGGTTTTAGAACGTTTCTTAAACTTGTGTTCAAAATGGTTTCGCCCTCCAAACCCGGATGGTTTCAATCCAGAAAGCCGCTGATGCAATGAGCCCGAACATGAAGGCGTAAAAGTTTGGCCACGTTTGGCCTACAACGCATAATATTGTGTAGGTTGTTAACATGCTGGTGAAAAGAACCGAATAGAAGAGGTAGCGGGGAACCATAAAACGACCCATGCGGGTGAACATGCGCAAAATCCCAACTTTAACCTCTTCTTCAACCACATATTCGCCCGTTGCCTTTTTACGGACAAGCCCCAAGTCCTCCAGTTTTTCAAGGTGATGTAAAGCCACGCTTGGACTGGAAAGTTTTAATGCCCTTTGAATTTCGCGGACGCCCACACTGCGGTTCGGCTGCTGTAATAAATACCAATAAACAGTCAACGTTTTACCCTTCAGCATTGACTCCAAAACAGCTGGTTCGTATTTTTTCGTGGGTTTCGGCAAGGGGA
>Ga0185307_1000741_pt1 | contig 19726 bp, 11 predicted proteins | sample LHCtaG_FD_128010 | JGI IMG/M metagenome (GOLD analysis project Ga0185307, IMG submission 128010) | Hot spring microbial communities from Little Hot Creek, USA to study Microbial Dark Matter (Phase II) - LHC4sed_matched (SPADES... | ecosystem: Environmental > Aquatic > Thermal springs > Hot... | reverse complement strand
TCAAAACATACGTTATATCCCTATAGCTCAAGCCAGCCATATAAAGCAGAACAGCTCTAACCTTCACCTGCAACGAAAACCTATTACGCCTAAACAACCCACTATTATGGAGGGCTTTGAGGAGCCGCCTAATGGAGATCACCTCCCAAAAGCGGCTTCCCAAAGCTCCCCTAAAAACATAACTTGACAGTATCAAAGAATTAAACCACAAAGCTTAAAGATAACTAAGATATTAAGAATAAGATTATTTTCTTTCATATTACCTTGGTGAAAAACGGAACTTCCCCAAAAACTTTTAGGATAGGGCAGGGTATCTTCAAAATTAACCTTGAAAAACCTAGTTTTTTCACAAAATTTGGCTTTAATCTAAATGCATAAATAATGAGTAAAATAGGTAATCTGCTTTAAAGCGTAAGGAACTCTTCGGATAATCAGCCATAACTAATATCATTAAACGCTTGGTCTAGAGGCAGCTTTATTCTTTTTAAGATATTGACATATTTATGTGTGGCAGCCCCATAAAATATTGTGGGCTAAATAAGATGAAATGGTAATGGTGGCTTTTAATAGCGGTCTTCGTCGTTTTGGAGCGTCTCCGCCCTTCCCAATGTTTATTAGCAGTAAGAGGGAAAAGGAGTCAGCCTAAAAATAATTAACTCCTACACTTCTCTTTTACATGGGAAAAAATTATTTCGAAGAGTTTATCTCCGATATTTTTTGGAAAGAAATATCCGCCTAAAGACATATATTGTGCTGGCTAAAATGGCGGATGCAATTACTATTTTCAGGGTTACATCAATTAGGGTCCCATCTTCCTCTGAGATTGGTGTGGTTCTTAAAATTCTTAAACTTCCGTTTCCAAAGTAGGTTAGGGCAGCCCCGCTATCGGGGTCAGCCCTCGTCCCCCACAATGCTTGCTCCACTGTTTTATTATATCTACGCGCTTCATGGAAGAATTTACCATCCATCATTATTCCATGAATTACGTTGACAGGACCATTCCAGCCTATAAAACATTGTGCGCCCAGACTTAGGAAGACATCGGCTAGGCTGGTGTTGTTCCCAGAGTAGCAGGCATCTATAAAAATTAGTGCGCCACTAAATAAATAGTCTTTTCCATAAAATAGGAAGAAATGCGGAGTTACGTATAAGTACCCTGCTAAGCTCCCCACTTCCAAATATCCTATTCTGCCCTCCCTAATATCATCTTGATATAGATTCATCTTTTCGGAATCAATTTTTTCATTAATAAATAATATGAAGTATCCCCGAGAGTCCACAAATCCATGCGAGTTTATATAAACAACTCTGTATCCCTCATCATCTAATTTTTTTAGGAGATTTATGGTTACATTTTCATCCTTATAATAGTCTACAGTGTAGCCAGCCTGTTCAAGATTATAAATTATGCTCCTCATATACATCTCATACACACCAAGGGATATCGAGTTAAACTCACTGTTAAATGGATCTAAAGCAACAGCTTTACTATTTTCTTTGGTCTTAAAATCTGCTTCTGTAGGATTCAATTTAATAGAGAATAATAGAGGGATAACCACGATGATTATTGGAATACATTTTTTAATTCTATTTAGCAGAAGCAAATCTCTTCCTCAAATACCTTTTTTAAAGAATAACGATATTTAAACTTTTTAAAGTGATGAAGCGCGCTAACTTAGGCTCACCATCTTAATCTTAAGTTGTGTAGTAATATGTAGATATTTGGTAGAAAAATCTCTAGCGTTTCATTTACCTTGCGTTGTTTGAAGCGATGGAAATATCGATTCCGTTAGGCTTTTTGGTCCACTTGATGCAATAATCTATGTTAGGGTCTATCAGGGCTCTCTTAACATGAACATTATTCGCAATGAATTCAGTGCGCCTTTAATGAAGACTAGATGGGACGTGGCAACTTAACATATAAAACCTTTATATACTAAGTTGCCAGGTCCACTAGATGAACCCAAAACCTTATTTCTCTTAAAATTTTCAGCCGTTCAACTAACCTATACGCCAAAAAAGAGAAAAAGGGGTTTAATTGTTTTTATGCCGTTAATAGAGCAGCGTAGTTGGATAGAACTCCCCAAAGTATCATAATTCCGGTACTTGCGAGTGTGCCGATGGCGAATGGAACAACCATTTCCTCGTAGACTTTTGTTCCACCTATTCTCAATATCACATATTTAGCTACTAGGGCAACTAATGCTGGAATTACTACGTGAAATGTTATCCATGTAAAGCCTAATGTTACTCCAGCTGGGTTAAGCGGGAACCATGGGAACCTAGCATGCATGATGTATACGATCGTCACTATTGCTGCCCCAACAATAAATTGCACCCAATGTTTAGGTTGCGGTTGATGACCCAGCCCTGCCCTCCAATAATCTCCAACTTCCGATATGGCTCCGTATGTTGGTCCCCTCTGGAAGTAGTTGTGGGGCGCACCCGTATAATTAAATATCGATAGGTTTGTTGCGCCGAAGCTGCACCATAATGGTAAGTATGCAAATGTTGTGACTATGACGCCAACTATCATCGCGATTGTCGCGCTTAAAAGTATATCTCTTGATTTAACTCCCTGGAGTGAACCCACCTTGTACATTTCCAGCAGGGTTGCCATCGGCGCCGCCCTCATAGTAGTTGTGAACCATGTCCAATCAGTCTTTAGTGGCAGAAATCTAACTGCGGGATCCCTTATGTAGAATGGTGATGCTGGATCTGCAAGCCACCATTCCTTAGATACAACGTCCCAGTTGTGGGTGGGTATCTGGTCGTTCCAGGCATCCAGGACCAAACCGAATTCCGCTGCAGCTCTCGCTCGACCCATAAAGAACATCCCCATGAGTATGTAGTGTATGATGCCGAAGAGTATTGGCAGCGTACCCAAGCTCGCGTAATACCAGAGGCCGACGGAAATCAGCAGGAAAACTATGTAAAGTAAGAACATATATCTATATCTTACCGGCTCCCTTTCCTCAACTTCTGGTGGAGCTTTACCAAATATTGCTTTAATGCTGTTAACGAGTTCGCCTCTAAATGTTGTGAAGATTGGGCAGAGCATCAGCGCAAAGAGCGCTCCAAAAGCCATTATTATCGGCGGACCCCACTCGTTCTTCCATGCCTGCATCATTGGGCCAGTATAACCTCCCCTCCAAAGAGTAGGGATGAGAGAGTGCGCATATCCAGTGGTGCCGGCACCTTGAGCTTCCCAGAGACCAAGGTAGTTCATCATTGGGAACCAGACCCAATTTATAGCTATACTTGTCACCACAAAGCTGAAGAGCGTTTTAACTGGAACTAATATCGATGCAGCTATTAAGGGGAGTTCAAAGTTGAAGTTTAAATTTGCTAACGGTATTATCACGTATGGCGTGTAATCGACACTTATCGAGGTGAAATACTGGGGCTTAGTCGCGCCCAGCCCTGGTAGAGTCCAGATCCAGTATGGGTACATTGTTACAATCCCGATTAGAACCCCAAGCCAAAGCCATATGTTTCTGAATAGTCTTAATGAACCGTTTTCTTTTTCGAACGTCATATCTACTAGTTTTGAGGCCGCCGTAGCCTGTGGGAATGGTAACGCCTCAACATCAACCCATTCCCTACGCCACAATGTCGCGAAGAACATGTACATTAGGTAGTAAGGTATTATCCGCGCTAGGTTCCACAAAATCGTTGGCATCCACTCAGCCCATGGTACTGGGCCACCATACATCCATGACTCCCACAACGCGCTATTTAGCGGATCTGGACCAAACTGCCAGCTGATATCTTTGGCATACTCAAGATTCCATTTATGGAATGCTGGAATCTGCCTAGCTGTGCCAAGCGCTGTAAATATTGGGAGAATCCCATATATGCTTGGGAACATCCATGAAGTCCATACCATCGTTAAAATGATTACAAACTCCTGCTTTGTTATAACGTTGAATTTTCCCAGCAGAGCGCATATCACTGAGGTGAGGAGAGGCCAGAAGAAGCCAAATGTCATATTAGCCAGCCATGCGTTACTCCATGTTTCACCATGTAAGCCCCATAATGTGCCTCCAGGAGTAAATAAAGCGACAAACTCCGTGATTAACACTATTATTGCTGTTGCTATAGCTCCAATGACATATGCTCTAGGCCTTATTAAAACTGCAATCCTCTCAACCAAGCGTTAATTTTCCCCCTAATTTCCCACTTCTAATTATTTTTATTGTTCCTATTTATAAGATTAACGCCAACAAATCGTTTTGGATAGAAACATATCAGCTTTAATGATAAAAAGTGGGCATTGTGTTAATTTTAGTAGGGAGCAGCCCACATGCTCCTCATAATCACCGCTAATCCTGTGCCTATTGTGACCGCTAAGCCTTCGCCGAGTAAGATTCCAGCGTAAATTATGCCTCGAATACTTCTCCAGAATTCTCTGCCAAGAAGCCGCTGCATTATTAAGCCGACGATCGCCCCTATGAATATTGATAGTGCTGACGGAATTGGGGAGCCAAGCCCTCCAGCTATCCCAACTATTAGCGGTGTTATTCGCAGTAGATGCCCCATTAAATATAGCACGCTTCCAGCTATAAAGCCGTAGATCATGTAGGGAACTTGGAAGAAGACTGCTGCCTCAGGCGAAATAAAGATAGATTGGATTGTCGCCTGCACAGGCCATGCGTAAAGCACACCGGGATATACTGTTGAGGGTATTGGAGCCACCCTCCACAATGACTGAACTGTTACATAACCTATAAATAAAGCCACTGGAAATATTATGAACATACCAAATATCATATCTTTCATTCTAGTATTAGTCATGTCACACACCTTGAACCCAGTAACCCATGAGGATGAAGTGTATATTGGGACGAACCACGCGTTTATGCCCGGGTAACCAGTAGCTTTTATCACCAGCTCTCTCACATAGGGTATTCCAATACTTACACCTAATCCTTCACCACGAACCGCTACAAGCATTGTTACGAAGGGTATTATAACGTTAAGTAGTATCAAATAGGTTAATGGGAAATCGGGCGCAAGCCAGTAGTCCACAAAAGATAAACCAAGGGTCGCTGCCAGAAATAAGCCTACAACTAATCCTACATTAAATTCCGCGGCGCTTTCTGTTATGCGTCCAAATGCTTTTAAAGCCCTATAAGTATCTTTAGGCCTAATTAGTAGAGGAATTATTCCCATAGCCACGGCGAAACCAACGCTTGGCATTGCCCAAGCCCATAAAACTGAACGCTGCCAAATGGTTTGTATATCCATTCCGTAAGTATACTCCTGAGCAAAACCTGTTACACCATATCTAACTAATAGATGGTTTCCAACAATATATATGGCCATGGAGCCTATGAGCGACCCTAAAACCACATTGAATGGTAATATAAAGCCTGTTGCTATGACAGCTAAATCTGTGGCTACTCCAAGCGATGCGCCTGGCAAAATCTGTTGTATTAGATGATTGTAGTCTGCCCAGGGGATGGGTATGGTTCTAAGGTTGATATTCAAGAAAACCTCCCCCGTTAATGGCAGAGTGTAGAGCAGAAGACCATAAATGAAACCTAAGATTGATGATGCGCTTAATATACTCATTCTCCTCCACTCTCTCTCTATAAGTGTTCTTGTCGTGTCAACAATTGGGTCAGCGTATGGGAATGGCAGCTTCTCTGTGCGCACGTACAAGTGATAGCCCAGTATGCTCATTGCAAAGTCGCCGAACATTGCTGCAAACCAATATGCAACTGTCCAGATAGCCACTACAGTCCATTCAGAATGGAAGAGCGTCCTTTGAATCCACACTTCATATGATTCAGGCGCATAAAACCAAGGAATCTTATCCGCTAACCCCAGCGCTATAGATTGGGGCGAGTGCCTTAGATAAATCTGGTAAATCCATCCTGGATGCGCAAGGTTCCCGGTGGTGGGCGCTAAAAACCACCAGTACTTTATTGCTTGGCCGGCAGCCAAATAAATTATTACTGCCTCAAATATTGTTAATTTTGTTCCCGCAAAAACTGCTGCCAGCTCTATAAACAATAGAATTGTAGCCCATTGAATTGCGGAGTAAGATGGAGTTGACCCCGTCACTAAATGCATAAACGCCATGGAGGACTGAAAGACAAATGTTATATACAGAAGGGCAAGAATTGAACGCCAAGTTAATCCTCGGCCACGTATAATTGTTTCAGTTCGCTCACTCATTTCTACCAGCTCCTTCACCTTGCACATTTACCTTCTCCATCTTCAATAATAGGCTCTCAAATTCCTTTTGATACTTAACCCTCTCATCAGGCTTAAACGACCTCCACAGTAAAACTTGTTTTCTAACTAGGTCTATAAATTCCTTACCAAAAGTTATCCATGAACCCCTAGGTCCAGTAAGTCTCTTTATGTGCAGTGAGAAGTTGTGTCTCTTAGTCTCCACGCTTTTAATATCTAGGAATTCAACGTATTGTGTTATGCCAAGGTCATATGGCGCAAGAAAAGACTTGAACCCTAGCGCTCTAGTATGCATTTTTGGATCCTTCTGTTCCATAAATTTCACTGGAGGCTCTAACCTAAAGATTTCTGAATCTTCAGCTAGGTGCCCCATCAATAATTCATGTATGTAGGATAGGACTCCATTAGCCTCCTCATCCTCAGTTACGAAGAATGGTAACGTAACCTCCCACACATCTCCCTTAGGTGACGGAACCTTCCATCTTCTTTCTAGGGAGGGAGTTATCATTCTTGAAGCTTTGATTACTGGATAAATCGTTACTCCCAATATAGCCATCATCATTATGGATACAGTGGTAACCACGGTTGTAGACGCATAATTAAGTTGTCCACCAACACCAAATATTCCTCCAAGAACAGCCGTAATCATACTTAATATGTACCCTAATATGCCGCCCACAACAGAATAGGTGACGCTCTCTGAGAGGAATAGAAAGGCTACATGGAATGGTGATAGACCCACTGTGCTCAACACGTGTATTTCACGCCTTCTTTCCTCTATTGAGCTTAGCATCAAGCCGAGTATAACCATCGCTGATATGATTACAGGGACGATTTGCTGCTGCCATCCGAATACTGTGACAATAGCTTGTGGGGACAGAGTCCAAACGCTGCCCTCGATTCCCAAGTATAATGGTACTGGGAAGAATCCGTCCGTTTGCTTATAGATTTCTCTTGCAACTTGAACAATTGTTTCTTTATCAGCATATTCGGGCTTAAATTTCATTGCCACGCTGACAATCCATCCTTTACATGTTATCAGGAGGGTCTTATACGGAATTATTATCAGTTCGTCGGGAGCCACTCTACCAGAATAGCCTGGAACCCTATCATCCCATATAGTTAGCTCGAGCTCGTCCAGATCTTTTAAGCCCTGAAGGAAGCTGTCATCAATTATTCCTACAACCTTAAAAGTGAGACCGGAGACAGAAATTATGCTTTCAAACGGTTTAACTCCTAGCCCTACAGCCGTTTTATTAGATATTATTGCTACTGGCTTGTCAGCCATTTCTTCTGTGAACCATGTTCCATCAATAATTGCTTTATCTATGCCCGTAACATCTTTTTCCTGAGGTGTTATCCCTAGAAAGCCCCTTATTGGCCTAACAACCGCTCTCCTACTTACATAATCATATGGTACAAGACTGTTCGCGTCGAGGAAACGCGTTCCACGCATGCTATAACCTATATATGCCCATGCTCTAGGGGCCATTATAATTTTATCTCCATACAGCGCCCTAAATTCATCCAGGAACCTCTCACCTACCTGCGGTACAGACTGAGCGCCTCCTAAGCCACTGAAGTCACCGAAGCCTCCATTAGAATAGTCCTGGTGGTGGAATAATATTCCAGTATAAAGCGCTTTTCTCTTAGTATCTATTTCGCTAATCATTCTTATAGAGCCCAAAGATGTAAATGTTGAGGTGGATGAAGTTACAAGTATCACGGCCAGAAGCGTTAGACCAGTTAACAGCTTCCGCTTCCTCATATGAGAGACGCCCGTAGAGAATCCGAGCAGAGCTACAGAAAATCGGGGCATCTCAACCCAGTGGACGCCTGCAACTTTAATTCTCAGGCGCTTTATAGCTGAAAGTAGTGTATTCAATATTACTGCTATTAGGGGCGTTACTAGAATTACTACTAGGAAACCTACAACGACCATTATTGGGTCCGTAGCAAGCCTAAAGCCCGGATGAATAAATGATAAGAAGACTAAGGGAACTATAAATCCCATCAAAGTGACCATTACACGTTTTATACCACCAGACTGGAAGAATAGTCTCTCAGCGAGAATTGAGAACGGCACTAAAGTTAGACCGAAGAAGGTTATCGCATATATTGCGTCCTCAATCGAGGCCCTCAGATTTGAATAATTATTTCTCTCATAAACCACTAGCCTATTTAATAAGGCTTCAAATTTACTGTATTCTCGATTATTAAGGGCCTGCAAAGCTTCCTCAAAAATTTCTTCAACATTAATGTAGCCAGAGGGAGTTATTCCTCCAGCAGCAAGAGTCTTTATTCTATCAAGATTTAACCTGTACATGTCTTGTGCAGCCTTAAACATAGTGTGGGTTACTACATACTGCTCACCTTCACCAACCTTAAAACCAGCACCCAACGGATATTCATCGCTTGAATTCGTTAGAACCAGCATCGGATATCTCTTAGTGTATGTGGTATGAACTAGAAACTCAACGGGTTTATCTGGGGAAACAAATGCTGCAGCGACACTCACCCCATATCCACCGTATAGGTAGAAGTCCCAGCTCCATTGATCTGGAGACGCATGGGATACAAAATCATTAACTATTAGCTGAATATTTTGATCGCTAGCACCGCTTCTGTAATATATATCGCATATGTCAAATAATATTATAGTGCCGCACTTAAATAATGTATATATGCCAAAACTTTGCTCCCTCTCATAAGTATTTGCTGAGAAGCTTGAGCTTATATACGCAGATGCGCTCACCGGACCCCTAAACCAGTATGTTCCAAAACCCGGAGCATATTTAACGTTTCCAGTCTCCTCGTCGACAACATAAGCTTCTATGCCGTAGTTACCTCCCATCAGCCTTTCCTGCTGTATTAGGCCGGGCATGTATACATCTCCATCTTCATCTGACATAGCGTATGCTGGTAGGAGGAGCTGGAATGGCCGGGAACCTAACGATGACGGACCTCCTCTCCCATAAATTACTATAGCGTTGCTGACCGGCATGTCCCACCATCCTGAATAAATGTTATACTCCATAGTTTTGCCAATCACGTCCACCCACTTCGGATAAAACTGTCCTGGAATCTTGGGAGCCCAACGCCCTATAAGCCCTGAGAGATCCGTATTAACTGTGGCGTAAATTATCGGGTATAAAATCTCAATCTTGAACTTCAAGTTATCCCAATTAATGGTATCTGGTAGGTCAAATTGGGTCCAGTAGTCATTGCTGTATGCCCATAAGTTACCCCAAGTCATTCCGGGACCGCCTAAAACTAGTAGAGGCTCACTATTAGCGTATCTAAGCGGGGAGCCATAGTAGTCTTCGTAAACTATGCCGTGACCTGGGCCTCCAGATCCAAACATATCCCTTGGAATCCAAGGTCTGCCTATGGCGGGATCTTCCTTGGCAAGATATGGTCTATTAAGTCTCTCAGCCAAATCTGGAAGCAGCGTCTTAAACAGCCACTCCTCATAATTTGTTAGCCAAGGCGCCACACCTTCATTCCATCCAAATGTCCATCCTAGGACAAGATATGGCATCAAATATTTGTTTACGTCATTCAAGTCTATATTTATCTGAAGCTTAACTTTGCTGCCCCACTTATCCCACTTATTATCTACATACTCTTTCACAAACCATCTTGAGCCAATAACTCCCTGATTTGTTCCCGAGAAAGCTATGAAAACTAATGTGTATTTATTTAAGTCAGGATTTGTAGCGAAGAACTTGGCTAGCTGGAGCATTATGGCCGTTCCTATGGCTTCTCTAGCTCCCGGAGCTAGGCTCGGTATAAATGAGAAACTGTCGTACGCCGCCGTTATCAGAACATATTCGTCGGGATAGACTGATCCCCTCAAATAACCTATTACATTATAGGATTCAATGTTCCGCCATTTCATATTAGATACTAAAGTGACGGTCTCCTCCTTCTCAGCTAACTCTAAAAGTTTCATTGATTCATTAGCCCTAGCATATACCCTCGGAAAGTTCCAAGCCACGCTCTCAAGCATCTTCATTCGAGCCTCTACAGTTGTAGTATACTCCGGCTCAAGAAAAACAACAGCCTTTGCACCGAGCTTGGCTGCAGTAACCCAATGATATTGCGTATTAAAGTCCATAAGAACTATATTTCCTTCTACTGGTTTACCGTCAAAATCCTCATATTCACCTGAACGCACGTAAATTAGGCGTCCGCTTAAGCCTCCTGGTGGGGTTTGGGGTGGGCAAACTTTATTCGGGTAGACTGGGTAGACTGTTATTTTTTCTCCAGAGGATGTTTCTATATAGGCGCCTTCATCAATTGGTATTGGAACCTTGAAGCTATGCCTTTCAACTGGCGATAGCCCGAATTCACGGAATTTACTTTCAATATAGTCGGCTGCAGCATAGCATCCTGGATAACCAGTAAACCTAGAACCGAACTGAACAAGATCTTCAATGTAACCCTTAAGCTCATCTATATTGATTGCCTTCAAAGCTGGTGTAAGGTAATCGAATGATATAGCTTGAGCAAGCGCCGGTTCCGTAAGAACTGAGAACAGCATTAGTATGTATGAAAATGTTAGGAATGACACTAAAGCCGCTACTAGGGAGATTTTCCCCCACTTATTAGGTAATGACATAATTTAAAGCCTCCAAAAAAATAAAATATGCAAGCACCTTTTAAAATTTTCCCAAAATTATCTTCTGTACATGAAGATTGTTGGAAGAAAAAATTTAATTCCAAGATTTAACTATTGATGTTAGGAGAAGATTAAATGGTTGCTGATTATGAGGTTACCTATTTCGAAAGAAAGAATTCTTATACTTGTTTTGGTGGCGACCGTAATAGTAGGTTTAGTCTCTTACATATATGTCCAAAATAGAACATATACCGAGAGATTGGAAGTGCTAATTGAGATTGATGGGGCGAAAAGATATCAGAAAATTGAGGGATTTGGTGGTTCAGGTGCCTATTATGAGTGGCTATTAAGAAACTTGAGGGAACCCTATAGAACCGAGGTTGCAGATTTACTCTTTTCAGATCTTGGAATAAATATTTATAGACTGCGAGCTTGGACAAAAATTGAAAGCGTAAATGATGACGATGACCCAAATAATTTTAGCTGGGAAGCATTTAACTTCACAACCGATCAAGACCAGATATGGAATGCCATTGAAGCCAAAAAGAGGGGAGTTACAGAATTTATAGCTTCAGTTTGGAGCCCGCCAGCATGGATGAAAAGTAATAATCAAGAAACAAATGATGGTTATCTTCTGCCGGAAATGTATGAGGAATTCGCGGAGTGGATATCCGCCTACATTATAGGCTATAAAAAACATCATGGCATAGACATAGGTTGGATAAGCATACAGAATGAACCAGATTACACTGCCGCTTGGGAAACATGCGTCTACACGCCTGAACAAATAAGAGAGTTAATTAAGGTGGTTGGTAGAAAATTCTCAACGGAAAACATAACAACAAAGATAGTTATCCCGGAAACGTCAGGCGTTTATGGCGCCATAAATTATATTGAAACAATAATGTCTGACCCTGAAGCAGCGCGATATGTCAGCGCCTTCGCCGTACATTTATATGATATACCATTTTTTAATCCAGAGCAAGGGATATCATGGCTCAAAATGCTCTCTGAACTCTGCATTAAATACGGTAAGCCATTATGGATGACCGAATACAGCTATTTAGATTTTCCTGAAGCTGGCACCTACAATGAGGCCCTTTATACGGCCATACATATCCACAATGCATTGGTGTACGGTAATGTATCAACATATTTGGTTTGGGAACTCTTCTGGTATAGGGAGACTGGACTGGTTAGCATAAGTAGAGAGGGAGACTCATATAAAATTACTCCAAAATACTATGCGGTTAAGCAATTCTTCAAATTCATAAGCCCAGGCTCAATAAGAGTAGAGGCGAAAAGCGATAAACAACAAATTCTTGTTTCAGCTTACCTCAACGATGAGCAAGGTGGCATAACGCTGGTAATAATAAATAGGGGGGCAAAGGATGCTAATGCCAGAGTGCTTCTAAAAAATCTCGCGGTATCGGTTTTAAAGCAGTATCGTACATCAAAGACCGAGAAGTGCGAGTATATTGGTGATGTACCTATTAAAAATGGGCAGATTGAGGTGTTGCTTCCATCAGATAGCATAATCACTCTTACTACTCACTGAAGAAGGCATTTAGAAAAAATCATAGTGAAAGCGAAATAATTTTAGGGTCCAGATTTCTCCCAATAACAGTACGTTCTTCCATAGGTTAAAGTTATTATAAGCGATACTATTAGAATATAAATGGATACAGTAAGGGCACTCTTTTTCCACTCCTTTTTAGGCGTTAAAAAGGCGATTTTTTCAGAGAAAACTTTTCTGATTCTCATGGGTATGAATGGAATCATGAATGGAACATTATTCTTGTAATCTCTATATGCCTCACCAAATTTACGTTCTAAGCTTTTTTCCTCACTTTTAGCTAATAAGATATATATGAAAACTAAGGTGACCCAAGCTATTAGGTCAGCTGGCCTTAGGTGGAAAGGCAAAGCATAAAGTATATGACCAAAAGACCAAACAAATATCCCCAAATATTGTGGGTGGCGAACTATACGATAAAAACCAGTTTTTATGAGCCCTGTCCCTCTAAGTTTACTTATTATGAGCTGAATCATGCTTGCTACAAAAAAGAAGAAGCCGCCGAATGTGAAAAGTGGGCTAAAAATGCTCAATAAGATGGGCAAGTAAAAGTTCGTCCATATCTCGGGTAGATCCAAAAATTCTGTAAGCCAGTCAGCTCCAGGAATAAGGGTTAATGGTATCCACGATACATAAAGTATGCGGAAGACCCATTGAGGAACCCAATCTAACCTAAATGGAGATGGTGTTTCAGGAAAATAATTAAAGACTGTTGGAAAGATTATGGAAAGCGATACCCACATAGGAAGCCAAAAGGTTGATGAGATGGTTGGCAAATAATATATCCAGGAAAAAATTAGGGCAATTCTTTTTAGATGCCTTCCCATCTTCCTCCCTCTCGGCTAAAAATCTGCTTATTATCTAAAAACTTTTATAGTGGAAAGCGAATAAATTTTTATCGTGATGGATTATGATAAGTAATAAAAAAGCAATAAGTACGGGTGGAGTTCTTGCCATTGTAACATTGGTTGTTTCTGTGGGCATAGGGTTATGGATTCTCAGTCCAGCTCTAACTCAGCTTGCAGGTCCGGTTGGCAGAGTTAGCGTAACAGTTACTAACGCTGGTAGAGTAGGAACAAACTTGGTGAGACTAACCATTCTCAATGATGGAGAGGTAAAAGTGAAAATTCAGCAGGTAACCGTTACAGACACTGGCATATCGGGGAGCGCAGCTCCGGGAATCACAATAAACCCTGGTGAATCTGGACAAGTTGATGTAGGTTTCACAAGCGACCTACCAACTAGCGCAATAACTTTAAAGGTAACAATTAAAACCGATAAGGGAGAATTTACGGCTACAGTTAATTTGGCAGCTGCCTAAAGGCAACAGATAATAGTTCAGCAATATCTAAAAGTCGCTTAGTGAAAACGCGTGTAGAATTTTTTATTTTTTATTTGAATCAGGCTATGCTGGTTTTAAACCAGCATAGATAAGTGAGAGATATGTTTCTTTGAAACACAACTATATTATTTTGTTTCTTCTGTATTTTTTGCTTATTTTAAGGAGTAGATTAAAGTTTTCTACGCTCATCTCTACGGGTATATCGCCTTCTGAGCCTAGAATATAGCCTCCTCCAGGGGATCCGATTCTAAGCCTATCGAGCAGATGCTCCTTTAGTTCCTCAGCGCTCATAAGACCAATATTTTTACTTAAGCCCCCTAAGAAACATAGTTTATCGCCGTAATTCTCTTTTAGGCTTTTAAGGTCCATATTGTCGGTTGGCCCAACCGGGTTAAGCATATCTAAATTGGCCTTAACGAGTAATGGAACTATAGGGTTGATATTTCCATGGCTATGCATGTTAACAAACGCGCCATATTTATGCGCTAATTCTATTGCTTTTGCATGCCACGGAAATATAAGATCCTCATAAATTTTAGGGTTCATAAATGGTCCGCTCCTATAACCTAAGTCGTCAGGCCAATCTATCATCATCGCTCCCCTCTCAAGCAGATTCTTTTCAACCTTTAGATTAAATTCCCCAAATTTAGCGATGAGCTTCCTAACAAAGTCCCTCCTCAAATACATGTCCCTTAATATTACCTCTAATGGGCCTCTTAAAAAATACCAGACGCCTGAAAAGAAGCCGTTAATGCCGCATGCCGGGAAGAAGCCCTTTTCAACAACATATTTTATACTCTTCTCGATTCCCTCATATCTTGAGGGGTCGTCGGGATCCGGAAGCTCCAGGTTATCTAAATCTTCTTCGGTTTTTACTGGGTAATCTATGTACTGCCGCGCCCAAACCACTTTAGATGTTCCAACCCGCCACTTAGCCCCAGTCTCCCATTCAACAACACTCCATTCTTCGCCAACTTCAATAACCTTTTTAACTCTTATTCCGCCGCCGCCAACCCCCACTATGAAGTTATCCATGTAATCAGCTATCTTTAGAGCTCTATTTATATGCTTTAGTCCAGCGGCAGTTATCTCGCATAACGCGCTCCTCACCTCACTCTCAAACTCGACAGCCCTTCTGGCAATATCTGCCTCTATTAATGGAATAAATTTAGCCCTAGACATCTCATTAGTAAAACTTAAAACTTGAGGAGTAACTGGAGGCTCCTCATGAAGCAGCGTCGAGAGGACACATTCAAATCTATTGAACAAATCATTCACCACAAACTTTTATTCCAGAATAAATGCAATATAAGGCTTCTGGATAATTACTTTTTGGCGAACTTACAAGCGTATTCTATGCACTTATTCTTGAACCGTTCATAGCTTTTTGTGAATTCATCCATAGTCTTTACAGTTGCTCCGAAGAGACCCCACTCAGAAGGTTTAAGCCCCCTAAATCCATACCTCTCCGGGTTTGCAATACCTACCTCCCTCAAGACGCTGACCAGCTCAGGCGTTAATTCATAGGCTTTTATGAATTCCTCAGCAGTCTTACCCCATCCGCCCGCTAGCCTACTTGGTATTTCAGGGTCAACTTCAATAATAGCTGATTCGCGATACTGCTCAATATTAAAGCCTTCCTCCAAGCTTTTTAGTAAAACATTCATCTGATGATTTGGAAACTCTGTATGTGTCATATGTAAGCTTACAAGTGTTAATAGTGTTTCTTCAGGCTTTCTTTTCGAAGCTGGCAGGACATCTATTCCTTGAAGAACCATCTCCGCCTGCTCTCTTGTGAGGTTATATTTAGACTCGATATACTTTAACCATTTAGCCCTATTTTCATGGCTGAAGAAAATTTCGTAAACCCTTTTTGTCACAAGTATTCCAGCAAAACCTATAGCTTCCTCAAGCTTTGCTAAGTAATCCGCGACCTCCTCCCTTGATGTCGACGGAACCCCGCTCTCCGCTAGAAAATCTATAAATGGCTTCTTATTTAGTGGGCTGAGAAATCTCCGGCTAGAGATTACACGTATCTTTTCGTCTAGAGACCCCTTATCTTTAATTTCGTTCCAGGCACCTAAGGACTCAGCAAGCTTTCTTAAGGCATCTTCCTTATCCTTTAATCTCTCAAGAGCTCTTCTTAATAACTCCCCAGCCTGAACCTCCCTAATGTGATCATCGAGTCTTCCACCCATGTTTGTCTCATAAACCGTTGTTAATCGTATGCCCCTCTTAATGGCTTCAGATCTCCCCTCTATCTTCGCAAGTATCAGCTCCACCTCTTGAGATACCGTGAAAGTCACCGTGTTATTTGTACCTATTCCTAAGCTTTCAAGCTTCCTAGTTAATTCAATTGCAGCTGGAGAGCTACCAGCAACTTTAAAGACAATGTTTGGTCTACCACGCTCAATATTTGGCGAATAACCCCACAAGAGATAATGATCATATTTCTTAAGGAAAACTTCCGCATCAGCATATATCTTTAAAGCTTCTCTAAGGCTTTTTTCATAATCGTCCGCTATTGTCGGATTCAGCTGAAGACTAACTAAGCCATGATACATATTTGATGCTATAGCTATTGGCCTAAATACCACAAGGTTCGGCCAAATACTAACCTCTGTTCCCTTAGCCGCCAATTCATCCCCATAAGCGCCCGGATCCCTAAGTATTTCACCAGAAGTCTCAATAGCCATTTTAAAGTCAGGGCACAGATCCTCACCCTTATAACCATCCCAGAGACTCGGATCATCCTCATAGGCTGCTGCCGCTAAAACCGGATTTGTCGAAACTTGAACAAACCCTAAATGCCTAAGCCACCTGAGACCAGCAGCGTAATCATTACCAAATTTACACATACCTAGCTTACCAAGCCTATAGTACACATTATTCCATAACTGCTCTTTAGCTGAAAGTAGAAAGGACTCCATTACACAATCTGATTTAACATTTTTCTCTATCTCTTTAGCAACATACGCCACCATTGAACCTGGTGGACGATAAAAGCCACTCATAATTTTCTTCATGTCGGAAAGAAAAGAGTCGATAACTGTTTGAGCTATCGGTGCTTCGCCCCCCAGACCCTTCCTTTCTAAATTCTCTAAGCCCTTTAAAGTCTCAAATATGCTCATAAACGCCTTATTAGATTCCTCATCAGAGAAGCCAACTATATCCTTCTCTAAGCCAATAATGTTCAGCGCCATTTGCACTAGCGTCTCATAAATTCTTGCTGCGAGTAGAACTTTTCTTTCATCCTCAAGTACGTCTACACTTGATTTCTCAAGGAAAATTTTATTAAATGATAGGTTAAATTGCCGGATTGCTCCACCAACAATAGGCTCTAAATATCCCACGGCCTCCTTGCTAAGTATGTGGTCGGCTGCCAGCTTAGTGTAACCTTTAGCGGCTAAATAGAAAATATGTCCTGCATGGTCAGAGCTTGGCGCTGGAAAATCTAATGGTTCTGGTCTGGAAGACAGAATAATTTCACGCACATTAATCACAGTAGATCTCCTCCTCAAGTAATATTTTATTTAAAAGAGTTTTCTCTTTTTAATAAGTTTTCTAAATATGTTCCCATAGATAGCGTAAAGAAGAGTTGTCATAAAAAGATTAATCTTGCGATATTTTGTCCATTGTTAACGCACTAGCTGAAATGTTTTGCCATTTCCTCATTTCCTGGAACCTTTAATATTGCATCTATTACGTCTTCTATCTGCTTTGTGCTCTTTGTTCTTACGTCCATTAGCAGCCATTTAACAAGCTTATCCCTACCACCCTTTAGATTGGCCTCCAGAGCCCATTCAGCCCTCATTATTCTAGGCAGCATAACATATTCGTAAAGCTGGTTGGGAATGGGGCTCTTCGGTATAGGATGAATACCCTTACCGTCCACTCTAACATGAGTCTCGATGACCGTATTGTCTGGAAGGTTAGGTATTGTTCCCCTATTCATGACATTTACGTATACCGGGGTTTTAACCCGCGTTCCAGCGAACTGTATTTCATAGCTATCGGCTTGCTTATCATTATATATTGAATCCATAAGGGGCACTATAACCTCACCGCTCGGCCTAAGCGGTATTGATTGTGACACGGGTTTAGAGGTGTCAAAAGCTATTCTAGCCATCTCCTCAATATTCCTTCTAACACCTTGAATCCTCATAGCACAACCTATCTCTGAATCCGGCCCTCCATATGGCCCATACCAATATTTTTTGGTCTTAAGATCCCAATGATACTTCCATGTTCCCCCTCGGACGCTATCTCCCACAGGCAAGTAACCGTATGTTTTGTATAGGTCTATGGCTGCTGGACATAAGTCCAGATCCCAGGGGCTTACGGTATGCTCCCTCCATACAGCCCAATACTCCTCAGCATCGTACTTAATCCAGTCATCTAAGTATTTGTATCCATCCTCGCCCCTATACTTAAATTTTGTCAGCCATATAACGTGGTTTAACCCATGCATATCAAATTCAAGCTCGCTGAGGTCTATTAAACCCGCTGCCTCTTTATAGAATTCTGGCCTGTGGGCCGCGCAATAGGGAGTTATATTTTTGCCCAACTTCTCCTTAGCTAAGCGCATTGCTAAAACTTCTATAGCAGCTACGTAACCTAAGAAGCCATGGCATATTCCCGCAACCTTAACTTTAGTCTCCCTACTTATCATGGTTGTGAGTTCAAGAACAGGGTTTGAAACTATTAAGAGCCAAGCGTTCGGGGCAAGTTCCTCGATATCCCTTGCCATATCTAGGTGGAGCTTGAATAGGTAGTATCCCCATATCGTGTGATAGTCTCCAACGTAGTTCCATTCTACGCTGTTAATTCCCCTGTAATATCCATGCTCCTCCGATACATCCCTCATCTCCTCATAATATAAGTAGCCCTTGGGGAGAGCTGTTGAGATCACAAAGTCGGCGTCCTTGATAGCTTCTCTTCTATCTTTAGTCGCATGTATCTCTACCGGAATTTTAGCTTCACTAACATATCTTTTTGCTAAAGTAGAGATGATGCTAAGCCTATAATCGTCAATATCCATAAGCCATATTTTAGAGCCGCGCAACCCCTCATTCAAAAATACATCTACGAGAATTCTACTAGTCCACCTAGCACTACCAGCACCTATAAAAACTATTTTTGGACCGCCAACCATTAACCCATCAACCCCTAACATTGAGTCCAGTATAAAAACCCTAAAGTTTTTATCTTAATAAATCTTGCGGGAATTTCTTAAACACGAGTATTCTCAGAAATCCTTCAATGGTCTCATTTTCATTTCCTTGAACAAACAGCATATACCGGCGGCTTCGCCCTTTTCATAAAGGGCTTCAGAGAAGTATGCGTCAATTCAACTTTTAAGCTTAGGGTTAATCTTACTCCCAGAATTAGGGGAAACTTACGCTCTAAATCCGACAGAAAATAAATTGATCCGACCCAGAAACCATATGTTTAACGAAGGCGGCGGTGCATTCCTCACCTTATCAGCACTTAATATTTAGCTGAGGTTCTTGGGACGGAGAGACTGAAAACTCCCATTCCTTTAACTGGTAATTAAATGAGGGACATTATGATCCGAGAAAGCTTAAAGAGAATAAATCAGACGACCACTGTCTTTTCCCACTCTTCAATTCCACCATCAACTACCCTAAAAATCGGGTTCGGTTCAACGGTTTTAGGATCCAAGCACTTTAACTCTTCAAATTTTTTCTTGTCCCGCTTCTCAAGTTTTCTTAACAAATAGGTGAATTCAAACTCTAACTGCCCGCGGGTCACCGTCAAAATTCCTTGCATCTCAATAACCCTTATTTTAGAACGATTAAACGAATAGCCTCTCATATATGCTTCAAGGTAAATTTGGAAAAGATAGGGTTCTGAGCTATGTAGTCTTAAATAGACTTACATAGCTTTTGGGATTCACCAGCTTAGGGCTCCTCTTGAGTTCATTGGAGCCCTCATCAGCCTCCTCCCCTGTCTGGGT
>Ga0185307_1000740_pt1 | contig 19746 bp, 19 predicted proteins | sample LHCtaG_FD_128010 | JGI IMG/M metagenome (GOLD analysis project Ga0185307, IMG submission 128010) | Hot spring microbial communities from Little Hot Creek, USA to study Microbial Dark Matter (Phase II) - LHC4sed_matched (SPADES... | ecosystem: Environmental > Aquatic > Thermal springs > Hot... | reverse complement strand
TGGGACGACGACAACCTGTACATCGGCTTCTGGGTGGAGGAGCCGCTCGTCACCGCGAAGTTCACCGAGCGCGACTCGCCCATATACGAGGACAACGATGTGGAGGTCTTCATCGCGGGAAGGGACGCCTACTACGAGCTCGAGATCAACGCGCTGGGAACCATATACGAGGTGCTCTTCGTCTGGGAGGACGCGTACGAGAAGTCCGGCTACAGCAGGGTGCCCGAGCTGCGCAGAGACGCGCTAGGCGTCCGCGAGTTCCCGGGTGTCGGCTTCAAGCACCCGCGCGGGAAGAGGATCGGGTTCTGGAACTGGGACCTTCCTGGCTTGAAGTGGGGGGTTTACGTGGACGGCACGCTCAACGACAACACCGACAGGGACAGGGGCTGGACCGTAGAGGTGGCTGTGCCCTGGAGAGGCTTGGAGCTGCTTGCAATGCCGGAGGGCAAGAGCCTACCCCCACGGGAAGGCGACGTATGGAGGATCAACCTGTTCCGCTTCAACCAGTACAAAGAGGCTCCACCGGCCCGAGACTCCGGCGGGTGGGCGTGGTTCCCGCACCGCGTCTGGGACTCGCACGTACCCGAGTGCTTCCCCTACGTCCGCTTCACAACGAAGACCGTCAAGGAAGCTGCGTCGCGCATATAAGCGAGCCCCCGCGGTCTGCGCGTGAAGCCCATAAAGCTGGACGAGCTAACGTACGTCGAGATCCCCAAGCTGATCCAAGCGGGCGTGGATACGGTCGTGCTCCCTGTCGGGACGGTCGAGCCGCACGGTCCCCACCTCCCCCTCGGGACCGACACGCTGATAGCCGAGACGCTGGCGGAGCTCGTTGCCGCGAAGCTGAACGCGATCCTCCTGCCCGCAGTGCCCTACGGGGTGACGGGGGGCCTCCACGGCTACCCGGGCTCCGTGCGAATCGAGCCAGAGATCCTCGATAAGCTCGTCTACGGCGTCTTGGAAAGCGCTGCCCTCAGCGGGTTCAAGTACGCGTTGATCGTTAACGGGCACGGCGGCAATACGCCCAGCCTCGAGGTGGCGGCGAGGAAGGCGTGGTACGAGCGCGGTCTAGCGACGATGGTTGTCGACTGGTGGGTGCTGGCGAGGGAGCGGGGCATAACTCAGCGCGTATTTGGTAAGGAGGGCGGTCACGCAGCGACCGATGAGACGGCGATCGTGCTCGCAGTGAAACCGCATCTCGTGAAACGCGAGCTCTACTCTAGCAGTGAAGTGTACGTGTACAGCGCTGGAGTCAAAGCGTACCCTCTACCCGGCACCGTGATCAACTACACGCCCCAGGAGGGTGAAGTCCACTTTCCACCACCTGAAAAGTGCGAAGAGTTCCTAAAGGAAGTCGCCGAGGCTATTGTCAACCTTTTCGGGGAGTTTAAGCGGTCAGCAGCTAGAACTAGACAGCGCTAACGGGGAGCTTATTGAGAGTATTGCAGTTCAACAATATTTAATTTCAATAATGTTTTTGAGATTAAAGTTTCTCTTAAACTTCTTTAGATTGAAAAGCGCGCGATTTCAACTTAAACCGAGTAGCGCGCTGCGCTAAAGTCAGATCATGAATGACCTTGTTGCATGCGCATGGAGAGACAAAAAACACCTTGACCGATGTTCGGGTTAGAGAGTAAATGGGTAAGAGCTAGTAAAAGGAGCGTCTAAGCGCTATCCTTTTATGCTATCTGCTATCAAACTATGATAGCATGCAGGTGCTGGTCAGGCTCGATCGGGAGACGTACGCCGAACTCGAGGAGCTCTCAAGGGCTCTTGGGCTGTCCAAGGCCGAGATCGTGAGGAGGGCCCTGAGGAAGTACCTCGCCGAAAGGGAGTCCCTCACCAAGTCCATGAGAGGGCTAGTTAGACCTAGGCTAACGCTCGAGGATCTCGAGGAGGCGTATTGGGTGTACAGGCATTGAGGTTCTACCTGGACTCTTCTGTTTTTCTCCATCTCCTCCTAGATGGAAAGTGGGCGGACAGAGCGGAGAGGATACTCGAAGCTGTCGAGAAGGGCGAGGCCACGGGCTACATCTCTGTTCTAGTCATCGAGGAAGTCGCGTTCAAACTGCTTTACGCCAAAGCTTCCGAGCTGGGTGTCACGGTTTTCTGGGAGTTCAAGAGGAGGCTCGCCAGGGACGAGACCTTCAGGAAGGAGTGCTTCAGGCCCGTGCTAGAGCTCAGTAAATACCTGGACGCGCTTAGTGGTTTGGCATGGGTTCACGTTATGAAGGAGGACTACGAAAGGGGCCTGGAGATTGCATCGAAACACGGGCTTCTAACTGCAGACGCCATCCACGTCGCTGTAGCTCTGAGGCTAGGCGTACCTATAGCAACGTTCGATAAAGACTTCAAGAATGTACCAGGGCTCACGGTAGTGGGCCTAGCGTAGGCAGCCCTTAAAGGTTCCCGAAGACCACGCAAATACCAATTATCAAAATCATAACCACACAACCTTTGAACATCACAGCCACCGCGCGAGGAAAAAGGGCAACTTTATCGATAACCTCATCTATACCGGCAGCAGCTCGTGCGGAGGGAAGATCAGCTAGCACCGGAGCTAGCTGACAGAGGGTCAGAACATGAATGGTCTTTCACTGTTCAACACTCGGCAAACTCATCATCCGAGAGAGGATGAGAAAGCCGGTAAAAAGCCTTTCCGCAATGAGGGAACATCAAGGATATCCCTAAAACTCAGTCTTGGTCACGTTTGACAAGTCCCTAGAATCACCAAAATTCCCTTTCCGGCAGACCTTAAAGATTTTTCCGCTGCTAAGCATCAATCTCTTTAGAAGCATGGCTGAGGGGCGAAACTGTAACGCCCAGGGAAGAGCAAGGGAATAGACTGAGCAGGAGGGTCTTAACCTAGAATTCCCCGTATGACCGCCTTCGCCTCTAATACTTTAATGAGCTTGGTCTGCCTTATCTCGTTGAAGTGCTTGTCATTGGGTATGTAGCGCTTGTTTTCTGGCAGTAGCGGCGTAGTACAAATCCGCTTTCTTGCTCTCGGAAGGTAATTCTCGCAAACTTCCAAGTACTTCCTGACGGATCCACGTTCCGTTCTTGAGGAGGGAGTAGAGGGTTACAGCTAGCTCTTTCAGCGCGGTGGCTTCGGGGAAAGGTTTATTTTCTCTCAATAGAGAGTTACAATTGTAATGAAGAGGGCTACTACAATTACAGTTTCAGTTGAGACCAAGCTTCTTCTCGAGAGGGTTAAGGGGGATGAGACCTGGGATTCTTTCCTGCGTAAAGTGGCGCTGGAAAGGCTTGAATCTAAGAGGGAGGAGGTTAGGAAGAGGCTTAACGAGCTACTCGAAATGGAGTACGAGGAAGTAAGGGTGAGCAGGTGGGCGAGGGAGTACTGATAGACACAGACGTTCTCATAGATTACGTCAAGGGTAGGAGAAGCTTGCCGAAGCTTCTTTGCTACATTTCTGAAGTGACGCTTTACGAGTTTATCAGAGGCACTAGGGATCCCGGAGAGGCTAAGACGCTCCTAGAGAGGGAGTTCGCGATCCTGTACTGCAATAACGCGATCCTGGAGACTGCTGCCCGGGTGTGGCGTGAACTGAAGCGCAGGGGGTCGCTGGTGGACGATAGGGATCTAATAATAGGGTGCACGGCCATAGCTAAGGGGTTACCTCTGCTGACCGGAAACATCGAGCATTTCGAAAAGTTAAAAGAGTTCGGGCTAGTGTTCTACAGGGATTAACCGGTGCGCCGCTTACTGAAGCTACTCGCACCCCGCTATATCGCATCTCTAAGATTTGTAAAGTCTCGTACGGAAATAACGAGTAGCGTTTCGCCGTGCGTGTGAAAGGCTCTAAATTGAAGACTCTGGATCTAGCGGCAGCGAGTCCCATAGCTGCGATGTGCCGTTGGCTATGGCAGCGTGTTCGCAGGCCCGCGGAGATAAGCAAGACCCTGTGGGCGAGGTGGAAGCCCCTATTGTTTTACCTTAGTATGGACACTACAACATGATGGTTCTGCAGTAGGGTAAACAATGATGATGTGCTAAACAGATTTTCGGTAGGAGTTGTTTTTTATCTGAGTTCGTTAGTCGCTGCCTGTGGGTGTCCAGATCGCTTTGCTGAAGAGGGTCTCCCATAATGCGTAGTATGCTGGTTTAGGCAGGTAGTTTTCGTCGAAGATTAGGGCAGCTCCGTACCCCGGGAACGCGTACGGGATCCACGAGTATTTATCTGTGAACCCCCACATCACGAAAGCGGTGCAGTTTTTGCTGTTGAGGCAAACCTCTAGTATCTCCTTGTACACTTGAGCCTGCCGGATGAGCTCGTCCTCTGTTGCGGGCAGTTTTATGCGTACATCCATCTCCGTTATGTGAACTTGCAATCCGAGATCGGTGAAGCGCTTGATGTTCTCAGCGACCTTTTGCGGGTTCGGGGGGTTGTCCAAGCTTACGTGCATCTGGAAGCCTACGCCGTGTATTGGGACGTTCCGCTTGAGCAGCTCCTTGATGAGTCTGTAAACCGCGTCTGACTTGGCGTTCACCTCCTCGATCCCGTAATCGTTGTAGAAGAGCAAGGCTCCTGGATCCGCCTCGTGGGCCCACCGGAAGGCTAGCTCGATGTACTCCGGGCCTATATTCTTGAGCCACACCGTATCCCTAAGGGAACCGGTATCATCGACGGCTTCGTTGACGACATCCCAAGCCCATATCCGCCCTCGGTAGCGGCCGACTACGGTGAGGATGTGCTCACGAAGGACTTTCTTCCACTCCTCCTTCGTGAAGTTCCCGTTGACTATCCACGGGGGGAGCTGCGCGTGCCAGACGAGCGTGTGGCCCCTCACCCTCATGCCGTTGGCCTCGGCTAGGGAGATGATCCTGTCAGCGGGCTCGAAGACATAGGTGTTCGGGCTCGGGTGAACGATCTCGAACTTCAGCTCGTTCTCGGTTGTGACTACGCTGAACTCGCGAATCAGCGTTTCGACGTAGTCCCTATCTGTGAGGTGCGAACTGCTTACGCACGTTCCGATCAGTATACCGTTTTTATCTGCGAGGTACCTTAAGGGCGCAACCCTAGTGATTCTGTTCAACGTATTTTTAAGAAAATCAACCTCTTTCCTAAGAAACTCTTTCTCATCCCCTAAATTCTTAACTGTAATCGCGGATACGATAGCCATGATGATAAACCCGCTAACGAGCCCGTAGATAAAACCTAGGTTCAACTTCAAGCCGACCCCCCACGCGAAAGGTATCGCAGCCGCCACTCTATTAAGCGTGATGCCGCTTAGGCAACTCGCAGCCCTGCTCTCCTTAACAGTTTTGATACCCTATCGTTACGATCTAGATCCAAAAAGGACAGCTCTAAACTGGCTGCTTGGCTAAAGTATAGTATATCGAACGGTTTTAGCTAAAAGAGGCAACTTTTTATACGTTGTCGAACGATGAAAATCTGTGGCAGAGAAGCTGCGCTTCAGCAGCAAAATCCCTCAAGAGCAGCTTTTCGCCGAGCTCTCGCGGGAGTTCGCGAAAGCTGGGTGGGAGCCTAAAATCCAGGGAGGAGTCTTTGTGGCGGAGGACGGCAAGAGCGTCAGCGCAGCCGCCGTTGCCGCTCTGGTGGTGCTCGGCTTCCTCCTTCTCTTCGTGTTCTTGATCGGGCTTCTGTTCTGGATGTTCGCTGCAGCTTACGTTGCGAGTGCCGATAAGAGGAAAGTCATGGTCGTGTGCTCGGAAGGTTCCCTCTACGAGGTGGTGTACAACGACTGGGAGGCTAGGAGCGCCTTCCTCAGCGTCCTCCGGAAGCTTGTTGAAGAGCAGAAGGTGGAGCCCCTCGAGGGGCTCGCGAAAACCGTCGAGCCAACTCCCGAGCAGATCTACGAGAGGATGCTGAGCGCTTACACCAAGCTCTACGGGACGTCCGCCGCCGCGATCCTAGAGCGCGAGCTCAAGAAGCTGGAAAGGGAGGGTTTAAGCAGGGAGGAAGCGATCAAGGCGCTGGGCAGGAAGCTCGGCTTTTACGCTGTTTAGCGGCGCCTAAACAGCAGCTTAAGGGCAAGGTGCTCAACGCAGCTAAAGCATCGACCGCACCGCCCTTAGGGCAAGAGCATGCAACTTAGAAAGCCCATTCGGGCGCCCTCGCTCCTCCTTCAGCTCTCGGTTTACGCTTAAAGCCTTAAGATTGCTCCAGCGTCAACAGCACGTGGAAGAGAGCGCGGCTTCGAGGCTCGGTTACGACCAGCGAGCGCGTTTACGTATTGAACGTAGCAATCAAGTAGGTAGCTTCGAAACCAGCCGAAAAGGGCGGAAGCTCTGTATCAGCTTGCTGGCTCTAAAGGGTAGCGTGCAGTACATCACTTCTCCACATGCCGGGAGAAAGCATCGAGATGGAGCGCTTTCGCGGAGCTTAATGGAGGAGAGCGGCGTTCCAGGCTGTCTTACCGAACGTGCTTGAACTCGATCCTCCAGGGGAAGGTGAAAACTCAAAAGTTTAAGATTAGAGTCTAGGTTTTTCCCATGTCTTCCGTTAGAGAGATAGCCGAATCGTAGCTGAGCCGATTAATCGCTGATTACCGTTAGGCGAGGCGGGTAGCGTGGTTCCATCACGTACTTGCCGCCCGGCCAAGAGACTTCGATGAAGTAGCCGCGAGCTACTATGGAGGAGGCGGCTTTGAACGCCAGCTTGATCTCAACCTCCTCGCCCGGTTCCAGCGTGTAGTACTGTTTTAGAAAAGCTACCGACGTGTCGGGAAGGAGGCGAAGATCTCTTTTCACCTTCACCTCGACATACCCGCTGTACCCGCTCACCGACTTCAGCTTAACGACCGCGTGGACGACCGTTCCGCCTCTAGCTTGAAGAGCTTTTCGGCTGTCAACTTCCCAGTAAGCTTCCGCTACAGTGATAGAGCCGCTGACCCTCATATTTGTTAGCTGATCTTTAACAGGTGCGTACAGGGCAAATGCCACCAGTATCGCTAGAGCGGCTACCAGAGCGAAAGTTAGCGGCCCGAAGCCTTTCCTTCGACTCACACTTTCACCTGCTTAGAGGCTTTAAAAGCCCTAGGGCGGTCCGATCCGAGGTCTTAAGAGCTCGATCTCGCCTTTAGCGGTTACAAGGACTTCGGGGGGCCTCGGTCTGGCGTGGTAGTTGCTCGACATGCTGTAGCCGTAGGCGCCCACGTCGTGAATGGCGAGCAAGTCTCCCTCTCGGAGAGGGGGTAGGCGGTACCTCCCCAAGACGTCTGTTGACTCACAGTAGGGGCCGCCCAGCCACACATCCTCACGGCCCTCCCTAGCCTCGAGCAGGCTAACCCTGTGCTCAGCCCCGTACAGGGCCGGTCTGAGGAACTCGCCCATTCCAGCGTCGAGTATCGCCCACTTAACCCCGTGAACCTCTTTCACGTAGAGGACCTTAGTTAAGAGGAAACCGCAGGACGCTACTACGCACCTCCCAGGCTCCACAACGAGGAGAGGAGGCTCGACACCCACTTCATTGGCCCACCTTTTAACGGTCTCAGCGGTCGAAGCGAGAGTTTCCCTCAGTTGCTGGGGCTCGCCGGTCGAATAGTCGAAGTAGAAGCCTCCTCCCACGTCGATGAACTCGAAGCCGACCCCATGCTTCTCTACCGCTTTGCTGGCTACTGCCAAAGCCTTGGAGAGAGCGTCTAGCCGCCGCTCCACTTTTTTAAGCTGCGACCCTACGTGGAAGTGTAGCCCCCTCCAAGTCTTCCTAACTTCTTCGTCTTTTATCAGCTTGAACACTGTTTCTGGGTCTATGCCGAACTTGTGGACACGCGCCCCAGTGGCTAGACCCTTGTGGTCAACTGCGACTTCAACGTCTAGGTTGAGCCTAAAACCCATCCGTGTGGTCGAGCTTTTAGAGCGTATTAAGCGGGCGAGCAGTTTAGCCTCTGTTGGGTTTTCGGCGTTCACGAAGCCTACTCCCACGTCAACCGCGTGCTCGAGCTCGCTTCCAAGCTTCCCGACTCCGTTAAACACGACTCGCTCGGGCTTGACCCCCGCGGCTAGCGCAACCGATAGCTCCCCCAAACTGGCGACTTCCGCCCCAAAGCCTTCTTCGCGGAGTATAGCGCACAAGGTTGGGTTCGAGTTGGCTTTGTATGCGTACGCAGCCAGCCCACCGCCAACCGCTTCGAACGAGTTCATGAAGAGGGTCGCAGCCTTCCTGAGCCGTTCCTCTAAGTACACGTAGACGGGCGTTCCGTACTCGTCCGCCACTTCGCGTAGCGTTTGCGTTTCTCTTTCATCCAACACAGCCGCGAGGGTGGAAACCGGTTATTAACATAGTTTTCACCGCTTGGCAGTTGCGTACCCTGTACGTATTGTTCACCGGCGGCAATCCTCTGAAGGAGTTGCCAGTGGGGAGCGATGGAGTTTTTGAGATTCTAACTTCTGGCAGCTCTAGTTTTTACGTTTTACCACCTCGCAAGGTGATCGTGAGGTGATACTCCAGCATTCGTGAATGGAAACGTGAAAAAAGGAAGTTGCCCAGCGTGGTCGAAATCGCGCTGGTGTACAGAACGAATACAACTGGTAGCTACTCGCATTATCTTGGGTTGCCGCAATAGGTCCAGATGCTTTGGCGGAGCTTCTCAGGAACTTAAGCATGTGAGCGCCTAGGTTTAAGTACGTTGTACGAGTCGTTAAAGCGCGGATGCCCTGGCTACAGTAAGCCAAGTTTTCCCAGAGGAAAAACCGTCTCCAGGTTCTCTTCCCCGTCGCTCCTTCAAGCGGTTAACGTGGAGCCGACTCGTTCAGCGCGATTTTTCCTAGAGCTCGACTTGGACAAACTCCCCGTCTAGCCTAATCTTCAACCTGTTCAGAACTTCCCTACCCAGCAGAGCTTCTTCGGATAGGAAATCTGGTTCAACGGGAGTGTAGACTCTGATCTCGCCTAGAGGGATTATCTGCGTAAAGTCAGGGCTTGCGATACCCGCCTTAACTCCGTACACCTCGCACTCCACGAAACCGTATAGCGGGTGCTCCAGCCGCTTCAGGGTAAGCGGCTTCAACCCCCTCAATATGCGAACTACTTCTACGTTTGGGTACAGCCCCCCGTCGAAACCCGTATCGAGTACGGCTGGTCCCCTAGCTCTACCCCGACTGGTCTCCAGAACTAGGTATATCACCGGTATATCCGGAATCTTCTCCCCTTCTTTGTCTAAACCGTCAGCCTCGTAAACGTATCTAAAACTCTTCGACAACCCACCCGCACCTCAATCTTCTACCAACGCGCTTAGGAGAGCGCATCCTAGCGCGACCGGAAACCTCGAGCTTCCAGAGTACCGTCGGGTACTCGCTAGCTCTTGCCGGAGCGCGCCAGCGCAAGTACCTGCTCAGAGCCTCCACCACTATTCTGCTCCTGGGAACTCCCTCCTCCCTCGCTAGCTCGTCTAAAGCCTCGAGCAGCTCCTCCGGGATACTAATACTGATCTTTTTCGCTCCCACGCTACTACACAGGTAGTAAATGGTAATAAATATTCCCACCCAGTAGCAATAACGCTTGGAGAGAAGCGCCTGTATCTCGGCTAACTCTCAGGTTCGTCACCCCATTTAGGCAGCGCACGTTGTATTTAGAAAGTCGTATTTCGTCGGGATAAACTATGTAGAGTTTTGTTTTCTCCCCTCTAGTTTCTTTCGAGGATTCCTCAAGAATTCACCAAAACTTTAGTAGCTTGAATTATGAGGATGCTCGCCGACGCCCGTTAGAGAAGCCTTCCAGCTAATAACTTCCCGAAAACGTTCCCAGCTCCGAGGCTAAGATAGCAGACTTTAAATTTGATCAATGTTCGCAGCTGAAGCGTGGAACGAATCTACACCTGCGCGCGCGAGCGCTACGTTGCTTCTCTCCAGTCATCGGGTAGTGCATCGCCAGTACCCTGACCCCCTCCATGCAGCTGACAAAGTGATCAGGACTGATGAAATGTTTCCGCACTAGCTGGGACATGTACTCAGCTTTTATATAAGTGGCCCGCGTTAGGCATGGGATCGGGCGCGTGGAACTACCCCGCGAGTGAGTTGAAAAGGCTGAGTTCCTACTACGAGACGCGGAAGGGCACTTGAAGGAGGGCGTTTACTGGATCGTGTGCTTCGAAGCGCAGCAAGCCGCCGAGCTTTACCTAGAGGCTTTACACTTAGCCTTGACGGCCCTGCAACCCTACACTCACGATCTAGTAGAGCTACTCGAGTCCCTCACGGATGCTGGTCTTGAGCCGCCGGAGGAGCTGTATACGTACGCTGATGCGCTCACTCCTCACTACACGATGGCTAGGTACCCGGGCAGGGTGCCCGTGCGCTACGACAGGGGGCTGGCTGAAAGGTGCCTTAAGTATGCTAGAAGGATCATCGAGTGGGTTAAGGAGGAGGCTGCTAAGGGCTAGGAGGGAGAGGGTTAGGGGGTGGAGCGAGCTCCTAGCCCTATATGTTGAGAGGATTAAGTCTCTCTATCCCAAGTCGCAGATCGTGTTATTCGGCTCTAGGGCCAGAGGGGATGAGCTGCCCTACAGCGACTTCGACATTGCCGTGATACTCGATGAGCCCGGTGACAAGCTTCGCCTCACCGAGGAGTTGAGGAAGCTTAAGCCGAGGGGCCTGCCGCTAGACCTCCTGGTTCTGAACTCTGAGGAGCTGAAGGATCCCCTGGTGGCTTGCATGCTCAAGGGCGGGCGCACGCTCTACGATGGACTGAGAGCAGCGAGACTGGGTTGCAACAGTTAGCTGCACTAGGATGTCTTTAAACGCCTTAGAGCTGCCCACGCGCGCTCGCTAATGAAACAAACATAACATATGCAGCACAAAGTTATTCGAACAACCAGCTCTACATAAGGTAATTTACATTGTTAGCGAGCACATCTTACTACGCGCGACCGCGCGCGCCTAACCCCACAGGGTTCTTCAAGAGTAAGCCCTCCCTGTCCGCTTTGCGCACTCCACATGAAGGTGAGCGGAGCCTCTCACACGGTGCAAGCTCTCAACCAAGGGTCTGGCATGGCGCTTTGGCTGAGTCTCTAGCCTGGTGTTCGATTGGGCGGGCAGCTTCAAGCACTAGGATTACGTCCTTCAACGTCTCGTCCTCAATTACCTGAACAATAGGTACCTTAGCCGTGAGCGCGTTTAGCATCTCGCTGCGTTTTTTGAGAAGGGTGACTGCGGCGCGGCTGTTAGGCGCGAGTACGCGCTGTAGTTCGCCGATAAGTCCGGGTGCTTCGTGAGCTACTGTTACTGAGTACGCGGAGTGGAAGCAGCAGTTTCTAAAGGGCATGCGCTCTGCATCCCCGCAGACTAAATCCCCTCTCTCACCTCTACCCTTCTTCTTGGCGACTTTAAGCATGCTGAGCGAAAGGTCTAATCCAACGCTGTAGCACTGCAAGAGTTTGAGGAGCATTCCCGTCCCACAGCCAGCATCCAACACAGGCTCCAACGGCTCCACTAACGCTAAAATCAGCTTGTACTTAACCCACTGCTCCGCACCATATAACTCGTCATACCCCTCAGCTATCACATCGTAGCTCAAGCTCAAAAGCACCACCAACCCCTTCGGACTTCTTCAGGTTAAGGAACATTTCTAGCTTCTCCACTAAAAGCTCCAAGCACTCGACTGTAGTTTACAGTCAGAGAAAATTAAAGTTAAGGAGGGTACACAATGTCCTGCTCGATTGTAAACTTGCCCATTAACCTGATGTCTCTAGAGGAGGTCCCCACTCTCACTTCGTATTCTCCCTTCTCCACCACCCAGTTCCTTCCGTCGAAGCTGGCTAAAGACCTCACGTCGACCTCGACCTCTACTCGCTCTACCTCACTCGGCTTCAGAAGCTTCGTTTTGTGAAAGCCTTTAAGCTCCTGGAACGGTTTTTCCAACCTACCTTTTGGAGCTTTAATGTACACTTGGGCAACCTCCTTGCCTGCATAGTCTCCAGCGTTTAACACATCGAAAGAAACCTTCACCTTGTTGTTCTCTAGATTCACATGCAGGTTATAGTATTCGAACTTAGTATAGCTCAAACCGAAACCGAACTCGTAAGCGGGTTCCACTCCGAAAGTATCGTAGTACCTGTAGCCGACGTAGATCCCCTCCTCGTAAACAACCCTTTGCGGGTTATCTCGCGGCTCGCCCGGGAAAGTCCAGGAGGGCACGTCAGCGTAGTCCTTCGGGAACGTGACCGGAAGCTTCCCCGAAGGATTGATCAAACCGATCAGCGTGTCAGCCACGACGCGCCCGGTCTCTTGGCCCGCTTGCCAGACCAGCAGGATGGCGTCCACTAGATCTCTCCAACTGGCCACCTCTATCGGAGCACCGATGTTCAACACAGCCACCACCTTCTTGCCTCGCGTACGGAAAGCACGGCTCACCTTTTCTATCAGGCTGCGCTCGTCCTTAGCCAAGTAGAAGTCTCCCTCCTCGGCTTTCCTATCCGCGCCTTCACCGGATATCCTACTAATCACTATAACAGCTACGTTGTTCCTCTCTGCAATCTCCTCCGCGTCTTCCACGCTCAGAAAATCTTGAGGAAGTCGCGGCGCTATCGGTTGTCCAAAGAAGGTCCTAATCTTGTACTCCTCCTTCTGCCGCATCTCCTCAATATACCTTCGGTGAAGCTCAGCCAGCTTTTCATCCACCTTGATCTTGCGTTCCCTCATGCCGTCGAGAATCGAGATAACGTACCTAGGGTATGTCCAGCCGCTTCCGGTGCCCCCTCTGACGGTCTCTATCTGCCCCGTCCCGAAAACGGCTACCTTATGGTCTCCGCTCAGCGGTAGAGCACCATCGTTTTTGAGTAGTATCACCCCCTCCGCCGCTGCTTCGTACGCGATTTTAGCGTGAGCTTCTAAATCCGGCTGATTCGAGTACTTGTATCCTTTAAAAGCGGGTGTCCTAGCGAGCACCTTTAGGACGCGTTTCACGCTTCGGTCGATAATTTCCTCGCTAAGCCTCCCCTCTCTAACAGCCTTAATCAGTTCTTCGATTTCATCCTTTCTGCCAGGTCTAACTTGGTACGCCTTGCCAGGCATTATCATGTCGTTACCAGCCTCCACCTGCTTTACCGGATCCTCGCCTGCGTACCAGTCAGTGACTACGAAACCGTCAAACCCCCATTCATCTCTGAGAACTTTTGTAAGTAGCCACCAGTTTTCCGAGCAGTACTCTCCATTCAGCTTGTTGTACGCGCTCATCACAACCCACGGCTTAGCTTTCTTGACTGCTATCTCGAACCCTCTAAGGTAGATCTCCCTAAGCGCTCTTTCCGATACTATAGTGTCGATTACGAACCTGTTGGTCTCCTGGTTGTTGGCGACGAAGTGTTTAAGGCAAGCTCCTACCCCCTGGGATTGAACGCCTTTCACAAAGGCGGCGGCCATTTCGCCTGAGAGCAAAGGATCTTCCGAGTAGTACTCGAAGTTTCTGCCGCAAAGGGGGTTCCTGTGAATGTTCAAAGCCGGGGCGAGGAGAATGTCGACACCGTACTCTCTAGCTTCCTCTCCCATAGCTGCTCCAACTTTCTCCACTACTTCGGGATTCCACGTAGAAGCCAACATAGTGGCTACGGGGAACGCGGTTGCGTGATACGCTTTCTCGTCCCCTTCTCTCTTCGGAAGTATCCGCACGCCAGCAGGACCGTCCGCGAGAACAGCCGAGGGTATGCCTAACCGCTCAATAGCGTGAGTTTCGCCGGCAGCACCGGGGACTCTGGAGGGGGGATTCCCGAAGAGGCCTGGCATGCCTACTCCAACGAGCAGCTTGACTTTCTCTTCGAGGCTCATTTTAGAAACTAGCTCTTCCATCTTTTCAAGGCTCCCCAAGGTTCCTCATCCAGCTAAAAGAGAGTTAAGCTCCTAAAAAAGCGTTGCTGGAAGTGTGAATGTTAGAAGCTAGCCGATATCGATTTTCTCGACTGAATAGGTTATATCGCGCGCTGCTACCCTCGTTTTTCGCCGCATTCTCGAAGCTATGGGGCGTCCTAGCCGACCGCTTTGGGGATGACAAGCTTTTCATACTGTTAGGTCGGTTCTCGTTAGCCCTCACGCTGATACCTCCCCTCTTCGAACCATGCTTCGAGACGGTGTTTATCTCTGGAGTGCGCGCGCTCTAGTAAAAAGGGAAAGGGTTAGGGCGACTAGGAGGTGTTGCCACCTGCAGCGCATTGAGAAAGCTTTCGAGCCCGTATAGCTGGGTGCCTTCCTTCAAGTTAGGCGATCCTGACCCAGTACCTGCTAGCGTCCTTCAAGATGACACTCCTTCTCTTCGCCCGCTCGAATTCTTCCGGTGTGTACGCCAGTACTTCCACTGAGATTCGTGCAGGGAGCATACGCCTCACGAGCGCGTATCTTTCACCTATACTAAGCCCTTCAAATCTTGGAGATACTACCACAAGATCTACGTCACTATCTAGGATCCAGTCCCCCCTAGCGTAGCTTCCAAAGAGGTAAATTTCAACATTCTCTAGCTCTTCGCGGGCTTTAGCTGCTAGCTCTTCGAGAGCTTCCTTAACGTAAGGTGGAAGCCTCAGCCTACTTAAATCCCGCTCTCTCGCCGACAACTTCTATCACCTTTTCCGCGACTTGAACGAGGCGTTCAGCCACGCTCCGCTCTATGCTTTCCCAAGGTTTTTCAAAACCTGCATTTGGGTATCTCGCTACAGTGTAGTACGGCGAAAGCTCGGAGATTCCTGTTTCAAGCTCTCTGGGGAAGCTTAGACCCAGCTCAGATACGAGCCGCGTCAGATCGTGCGTGCGAGGGGGTAAGCTCCTCTTCAAGACCATGAAAGCCGCTTTAAGGGCCTTCTCAACGGCTTGATGGGCGGCAAAGAGAGCCCAGTTGTACCTGCCACCCGCCAAAGCTGACCTAGCTTCTTCCAGATCGACCAGAGCTCCTTCATACCAGTTAATAGCTTCCTCCCTGACCATAGCTCCTCTTGATTAACGACTACACCCTAGAAAAAGGTGTTCTACGCGAACTGCCGTCCCGGCCACCCTTTAGCCCTTTGAATGCGAGCTTCGCTGTCCCGATACGCCCCAGCCTAACGCCGCGCTTCGGTAATTCGCTTCACCTTCTCTAGCGGGGTGCGGTTGTTGAACTCTAAATGGCGTAGAATACCTCAACGAGGTGAACGAAACTTATGGTAGCACACTCATTGTTCAGCTCCATCAGCTTCGGGCGGTTGACAGAGAGCACGGCGTTTCTCTTTTCGAGATGCCACGCTGCGCGCAGGAGCTCGCTCCCGAACCCGAGGTCGAGCGCATGCTCTCTTTGTAGGAGTAAATAGATTAAAAAGTTCATGGAGCAGAAATAGCTTTATAGAGGGTATCGGATACTACATAGTATGTTTCCAGCGCGGGTGGTGGTTCAAGCGGTCGACCTCCAGCTCCTCACGAAGATGGGGGTCGGCTTTCTGGTGGGCGCGCTCATTGGTCTCGAGAGGGAGAGGGCTAAGCAGGAGAGTGCACCGGGTGTCCGCAGCGTGGGCTTCATCAGCCTTCTGGGTGCGCTCACGACGGCCTTACCGCTCCACCTGCCAGCTGGCAGTGCGCTCCAGCTAGTGGTCCCCGCCTCTCTCGCGTTGACCGTGGTGTCAATCATCGCGATTTACGCGAGCGAGCGGGTGCGGGTGGAGAGGGGCTCGGGGATTACGACGCAGCTATCGCTCGCGCTGGCTTACGCCTGCGGTCTGCTAATCGGCGCAGGCTTGGTGGTCGAGGGAGTTGCGCTCTGCTTCCTAACCAGTTTGGCTCTCGCGATGAAGTTGAACGTGAGGAGGCTCGTGGAAGCCGTCACCTACCGAGAACTACTGCCAATGCTCGAGCTCGGCGTCATCCTTTTCCTCGTCGGCCCCTTACTGCCCTTCGACGCGACCGACCCCTTCATCCGCGCGGTGACTGTTGGCTCGCTCTACACCTTCTTCGTGACGGTCCTTGCACTCTCCTTCGCGGGCTACGCGGCCTTCAAGCTTAAAGGGTCGAAAGGCGTCAGCTACGCGGCATTCTTCGGGGGTTTGGCGAACAGCGAGGCTGCCGTCTCGTCGCTCTGCAAGGTTTCGGACCCCACGCTCGTCGTGATGCTCGCTAACGCGGCGATGCTAATCAGGAACCTCGTCGTCGTTGCTGCGCTCGCCCCCCGCTCCAACCCGGCGGTCCTCGGCCCGGTGCTCCTCGCGCTCGGGGTGTCCGTGGCTCTAGCGTATGTCGCTCACAGGATCGCCGCGAGGCGTGAGCAACCCGAGAGCGGCTGGGTCGTGGGCGTCGACATGCGGCCCATCAGCTTCGGTTTAGCCGTGAAATCCACCGCCCTTTTCGGCTTAACCCTCTTCTTCAGCGCCCTCGCCGCTCTCTCGCTGGGCGACGCTGGCGTGCTAGCAGCCTCCGTGCTCGGAGGCCTTGTGTCGTCGACGACCGTGATCTTCAGCGTGGTCAACCTGGCTAGCAGTGGCTACGTGGCTTGGAGCGCCGCCTCTACCGCGATCCTGCTGTCGACCGCTGCTGCTGTGGCGAACAAGATCCTCTACGCTTGGCCCAGCTTGAGCGGGGAAGGCAGGCTCAAGCTCGTGGTGCAGCAGCTTGTTTTCCTGGCGCCATTGCTAGTTGCTGCAGCTTTGCAGCTCTGGGCAACGGCTTAGTCGGCCGAAAAACGGAAGCAAGGATGGTGGCGCGCGGCCCTCTCCAATATTCACCTCTCCTCGATAAGGTCCTTGTTTACGGCTCAACGAACTCGAAAGCGCAGTTAGAGAAACACGCACCTAAGCTAATTATGTGGCCGCAGTCTCCCTGTTTAACAAGCCCCGTCACTTTTCAGGTGCTTCAGCGAAACATTCGCGCAGGTTACGAGCTAGTTTTCCTCCCCGTACAGTTTCAAGCTGAAGCTCTTCAACCTAGCGAAATGCTTGACGCTATCATCGGTAACGCGCGCTAAGCCTTTCGCTGCTACTGCGGCCGCTCGGATCGCCGTTGCGTTGAAATGTTCATCAACTAATTTCAAAACCATGCTTTCATTACTGGAAGGGTAGAGCGCGCTTATAACGGGGGCGTGGCGCGTTAACGTGTGGTTAAAGCTGTTTGGCTAGCGGCGCTTTTCGCCCTCCTAGCTCAGCTCGCTTGGGCTGAGTGCGTGCAGGTGGAGAGGATCGTGATCGCGAGAGACGGAAGCGTGGAGCCGCTCGACGCGCCTGTGGAGAGGGTCGGGGACGTTTACCGGTTGACAGCCAGCGTTTGCAGCAGGAAGGGTCTCGTTGTAGAAGCCAGCAACGTCGTAATCGAGGGAGGCGGCTTCGTCCTAGCCGGGATGAAGCTGCAGGGGAGCGCTGGCGTCCAGCTCGTTCACGTCCGCAACGTCACAGTGCGGAACCTCTCGATACACGACTTCTACTACGGGATGCGCGTCGAGTTCTCGGAGGGGGTTTCGCTGGAGGAGCTCAACGTCAGCGGGTGCGCTGAAGGCGTTAGCGTCGCGAACTCCACACGCGTCGGCGTAGTTGGTTCGCGCTTCTACGGGAACGTGCTCGGCGTAAGCACCTTATATTCGAGGAGTTTCGAGATCTCGAACTGTGCGATCGAGGGTGGCTACTGGGGCGTTTTCGCCTCCCACTCCCCAGGCGTGCGCGTAATAGGCTGCACGATCTCGAACAGCTCCTGGGGGGTTCTGCTGCTGTCCTCACACCGCTCCACAATAGCCTGGAATTCCTTCGAGGGCACAGGCTTCTACCCCTTCGAGTCCTTTGAGCTCACAGTAGCAAACAACACGGTGAACGGGAAACCCCTAGTCTACCTGGAAGGGGTCGAAGGCGTTGAGGTGAGAGACGCTGGGCAGATTGTAGTTGTCAGCTCAAACCGCGTAGCTGTTGTCGGCGTTAACGTGTCGCGCACGAGCGTCGGCATCGCGCTCATCCGAACGAATAACTCGCTCGTCGAGAGCTGCAGTGTAGCAGAATCGAGGTGGGGCGTGCTCGTACATGGGGCTAAGAGCAGCCGTGTGGCGAACTGCATTATAGCGAGAAACGAGGTAGGCCTCTACCTTTACGAGTCCTCAGGCGGCGAGTTCTCGGGAAACCTCCTCTTGTTCAACGGCGTAGGCCTCAGGCTAGCGGGCTCCTCAGGTAACTTGGTGTGGAGAAACTGCCTAGTCGCCAACCGGGTGGAGGCAGAAGTCGCGGGCGGGCAGGGCAACCTGTTGGACTGGGGACCTAACGGGGGCAACTACTGGAGCGCTCACTACGCCGAAGACGCGAATAGAGACGGTGTGCTCGACCAACCTTATCCGGTCGGCGCTGGCAACGTCGACCGGTACCCGCTAGCTAGCTGCCCCCTAGCCTTAGAGCTACCTGAGCCCGCTCCATCGTGCAGGCTGCGGCTAGAAGTCAACGAGAGCGAGGTACCCAAGGTCGAAGCGGGTGCAACCGTAGTGGTCAAGGTATCGGCCAGCGGAGCATTGCCTTTGAAAGCGGTATGTTTCGCGATCGGCAACATCAGCACTGGATGGTTCAGGTGGGACCGGAGCGAGAACGGCTGGGATGCACTCTCGAAAACCTTGGCAGTCAAGCTGCCGACCCCCGGCACCCATGTCGTGAAAGCGGAAGTAAGAGACGCCGCTGGGAGGCCAGCCACCTGCGAAACTATCATACACGTTGAAGAAGCGGCTGCACCTAAACCCCCTCCGCCTGCCGGCTGGCGCCCAGACGTTGTAAGCATCGTTTTGGTCTGTGCTGCTCTCCTAGCTCTCTCGCGCGTGTTGAAGCATCGAAAGCGCGTAGCTGAGCTGGTGCGAGGGCTTTCCGAGAACCTTCGGGAAACCTTGCTAAACTCCGCATAGCATGCTCAATGATACATACAAAGGGTGCTAGTAGGGTATTTTACTGAGCACTGTGAAACGCAAGTGCATCTACGCTAGGCGAGTTGTCGTGTTCCTGAAAAGCTCAGAGCGTGGCTTTGTAACAAGGTGGTACTGCACACTAGTAAAGGGGTGGTGCCCCTATAAGGCTCAAGGGCGGTCCTGCCCTCACCTTCTCTCGCGCGCTCACACACTTTTCGGTCTAAGCGCCTAAACCTTCAGCTGCTCCTAAAACCGCGAGGTAAACAACTGCGCGCGCGCTAACGGGGAGACGGACGTAGCGAGCGCTCCTACCTGCTACTATAGGATTTAGGGTTGAGGTCCAGTTCCCTCGCCGCTGGCGCGTACGGCCTTCGCCAGCTCCTTTAGAGCTTCCCTGCGGCTGAAGCCTTTCTCGATGAGCTTCTGCACGTCCATCTCGAGCATTGTAGCTGCCCGCAGCGAGCCGTACTTTTTCGCGTAGGCCTCGAGCAGTTCCTCGTAGGTTACTTCTTCTACTTCCGCTACTTCAGCGTATCCCGGGATCTCCACTACTCCTGCGGCCATTAGCTCGCGTAACATGCTCATCACGGTGTCCCAGCACAGGGTGTCGTCGCAGGAAACCGTGTAAAGCCCTTCGCCCGACTCGACGATGAAAGCCCGCCTTCTGTCCGCACCCGCGTAAAGGGCTGCAGCGACGAACCACAGCAGGATTCCCAGGGAAATGAATGGAACGAGAAACAAACCAATCAGGAACAGTATGGCGACCTCGACAGCACCGATCTTCCTGCCGTCTTCAGCGACTAGGACGCCGCCCGATATTGTAGGCGCCCAGCGGCGCACCGCAAAACTCCTCGAGAGAGCTGTGAACAGCTCTTCGCGCGTAACCAGGCTACGAAACGCGCGCTCACCAGCTTTCCTCACGCTTTTCGAGGATTGCTTGAGTGTTAAAATCTTTTTGGTTAGCGCGCGC